>MDSW01060916.1_pt1 | contig 22352 bp, 16 predicted proteins | sample 811171 | NCBI WGS metagenome assembly MDSW01 (sample SAMN05326641, study PRJNA326480) | marine metagenome | isolation source: seawater | place: Atlantic Ocean: North West | collected 2012 | reverse complement strand
GGGATTCAGAGCGAGGCAGGGGAAATAGGTAAAATTCAGGCAAACACGCAAGATTCCATGGCGTGGCTAACCTTTGACCCTTATTTGACGTTTAAAACCGGAAGTCCGGAAGCTTGTGGTTTGAGGGATCCCCTTACTGTCTTTGGCATTCCGGTTGATTTACCTGGCTTCGAGATATTTGAAGCAAAACGACGTACCATGGTCGATATTGTAAAATGTTTGGAAGAATCTGATCGGACTGGCATTTGGGTAGATGATGAAAGCCTGATGTATATTGACGAAAGCCTAGCGCGCTATTTATCGTGCCAAGATAAACACTTGGTTGTATACCATGATTCATCCCATGCGCGACGCTTGAGAGAGCGGCTTGGCTTGAAAGTGATCTCCGGAAAATTGTGCGAGGACCATTGGTAATGAAAACAGGCGAGACCAACGCTTGGCAGGGGCCGGCCTTACGAACCTTGTTTGCTCTGAAGTATATTTTGGGAGAAAAAAAGGCCAACGCTTGGCTGTCCGGCCTAAATGCACGGTTGGTGAAAAGCTTTGAGCGGCAACTCGCCAAGAATGGACCTGGAAGTGTGCGACCTGTGGCCACGGAACGAGACCTGAGTCTGTCAGAATTTAGGGACAAGTATCAGTCAAAAAATATACCGGTGGTCTTAAAAGGTGCCGCTTCAAATTGGGAATGTGTCCGAAAGTGGGATTTAGATTTTCTTAAGAAGTCATATGGTGATGATGCTGTTTCGGTACTCTATCCCAAAGGGCTAAGCCTTACGGATGATAATCAGGACTTAGAAGAGTCCACCTTGGGTGAGTTTATTGAGTCTATCCAAAATGGTGGGAAAAAATATCTTCGCTTTCATCCCTTTTTGATGGAGCATCCTGAGCTCTTGGAAGACCTCGATTTAAACTGGATTCGTAAAATCCAGACCCGTGGTGTTTTGCGGCCTGAATACCAGATTTTTGTGGGGCCCCAGGGATCCCATACACCTGTCCACTGCGCGATGCCCTGTAATCTTTTTGTGCAGGTCCATGGAACAAAACGTTGGATGCTTTTTGAACCCAATGACTTTCCGCTCTTAAAACCGAATCTATCGGGACTTTCATATTATGAAACCGATGTGGATCCGCTCAATGTGGACACAGAAGAATATCCGCTTTTTCCTTATGCACATGCTCAAGAAGTGATTTTGGAGCCGGGGGACATTTTTTGGAATCCACCGTATATGTGGCACTGCGTGACCAACGATACCCCGACCATTGGAATTGGTTATCGCTTCAATAATCCATGGTTGGCATTGAAAGCTTCGCCTACGCTATTGGGCCTACGGTTTGCCGCCAGGCACCCGAATGTATTTCAAAGCTTGTATTACGCACTACGTAAGACCAATTTGATTGTTTCGATTGAGCGCGAGAAAGTGACCAAAAAAACATAGCGGGTTTGACACACTCTCCTGGGCTTTGGACAATAAGTCATCAGGACTTTTTGGGGGAGGTGCCTATGTCGGACTTGAGAATTGAGGAAGTTTCCAAGAGAGGCATCAAGGGCGTTCGCGCGACATTCTCGTTGGCACAGTCTGCAGATTTGGTGACCAATCTGATGTGGGATGTAGACCAGTTTGCAAAACTTTTCCCGGACATCAAAGAATTGAGATTGATATCCAGTGAAGGCAATTCTCAGGACGTTCATTATCGCATTGATGCAGTTTACAAAGAGGTTCAATATACGCTGCGAAGGGTTCGAAACGACCGAGACAATGGCGCGGACATCGAGTGGAAAATGTTAAAAGGCGACTTGAGAGACATTATCGGTGCATGGCGAATTACAGCATCGGGTGAGAGTGGCTGTGGCGTCATTTACGAATCTTACGTCGATGCGAGTGTTTTGGTGCCCACATCCATGATTCGGAAGGTTGCCAAAACCAAAATTCGAGAAATGGTGGATCGGGTTCGCCGGGCAACCGCCGCTGCTGCTTCGTGAAGGTTCCTGTAGGAAATCGCACACACTTTTAATGGGTTACGCGCTCTTTTGAAACCGACTCAGTTCGGTTGAGATCGTCCGAGGGATTCTACAACCGGTTGACCGCTTGGTCGGCGTGATTTGTTCTTGAGACAGAGTCCGACTAATGTTTCGATTATTAGTGACCATTTCCAGTACTGGCTGGGGGCAAGCATGGCTGATTCATATCCGTTGTTAAAATTTTATTTAAAGGGCTTACGCCGAACCACCAAAGCGAAGTCGGCTACTCTGTTTGTGCCGTCGCCCGGTGCAATGTCGACCCAGAGTTTTCTGGTTGTGGATGGGAAAGCCGGGGATATACCGGAACTCGGTAGCATCTCCAGAGCCACCAGTTTTCTGGTGAATGTGACCCGTGGAGTTTTGGAGTTAGAGGGTAAAAATGGTTCCGACGATGACCATTTAGCGCATGGTGTTTATATCAAAAGTCAGAATGAGTCGGCCATCGTTATTCCTTTGCTTTTTGGACAAGATGCCTTTGCCATGCCTCGATTCACCGCCGATGGACATATGGCCTATACCGGTGAAGAGCGCCGTGACAAAGGTACTGATGCCACACCAGAGTATCACAAATCACCGGCCTGGTTGGGCTTGGCTTTCGAAGAAGGTGAAGACCCGAGCGAAGTTGTGCAGCCAGCAAAGGACGGAGAATTTGACGTCCAGGCGTGGCTCCAAATATTTGGCGGCGTGTTGGGCCGGCAGATGGTGCGTAATGACGCTATATTACACGATGCGCTTACGGGGCTTCCTGGACCCGCAGAACTCCGACAAGTACTTAACGAGCTGATTGTCCGACCTAACTCCAACACCGATGGTTTTGCTTTAGCATTCTTTTGCCCCGAAGAGTTTGGAGACACTTCCGACAGTTACTCCGAGAATGTCACGCGAGGTATATTAGCTGAGGTATCGCAACGCATTGTGGCCGGTGTAAGAGCCAGCGATTTTATATGTCGAGTGGGTCATACTTGCTTTGCGGCCATCTTCCCTGGAACGACAGAGCACCATTCGGTGATGGTATCCAAGCGTATTATGCAACACGTCAGCAATGAGGTGGAGCTGGAAGATTTACTGCCGGTCATCCTTAAATGTGGTTTGACCTTTTACAATGGCGAGAGAAATGTTTCCGCCGATGTGCTCATTCAAGAAGCTTCTCAAGCCTTAGAACAGACAATGAAATCGGGTAACAAAGATCTGGCCCGGTATCACGATGAAAGCCTTTTGAAGAAGCACAACATCGAACTCTACCATTCAGCGGTCGCGTCCGACTGCGATACAGATAGCCGTCGGGTTCAAATGCTTCGTGAACTCTTGGCGGCCATAGCCATGACACCAGGAAGCGACGAGATGCTCCACCATGTTTTGGCATGTCTGCAGCACGGATTTGGCACCCACCACTCGGCTATACTCAAGAAGCTCGATGATGGTTCTTTTAAGGTCTTGCATGGTCTCAATATGGAAACACGGGAGAACCATCAAGAGCCTACTGAATCTGAACTTGCGTTGATTGACCAGTCCGTCGAAAATCGCGAGCCAAGAGGTTTCAACATCGACGGTGTTAACGGAGTAGAAATTGACGTGGAGGGAACAGCCCTCGCTTTGCCTCTTTATCACGCAGAGGCTTGTGTGGGAGCCCTCTATTTGCAGTCGACCAACACCGGTTGGTTAACACTGGGCGATGTTTTGTTTTTAGCAAGCGCAACCCAATATCTCGGAGTTGTCATCGCTCAAGACTAGTGCCTGGGATGGATCGGCCACCCCAGGCTAAGCTAGCCGCCCTAGAACCAAGCGTATCCGAAAACGTCGTAGTAGCCTCGGAGCACTTCTATGTTTTCAATGATATTGTTCAGCTCCCAGCGTGTGCTGGCAACCTCAGCGCAGGCACCAGTGTCATTGTAAAAACACTCGTTGCCTGCCGCGGCAATGGTTGAACGCATATTTTCAGCCCGAGAGAGTATCTCATAACCAAGAGAGTAAGATTTGACATCTGCACTTTTGGCCGCCCGATAGGTAAGCTGATTAAAAGGATTTACAAATGTTGCCACATCAACTCCGACTGCCGGTGTGACTGCTTCGCCATGTCCTTCAAGCCATATACGGGCATTGTTATTAAACGTCTGGTCGAAGTTGGCGTTCAATAGAGCCATGCCGTAGTACATGCTGTAGAGGGCAATGGTGAAGTTGGTGGCGGGATCCACAATGGTTCCACTTGGTGCGTTTACGGACGGTGTGTCCCCGAGAGCTCCTGCAGCACTGGTAAAGGGTTTAGGATAAACCAGCGAGCCTTCTGCACTCATTCGCGGAGCGAACCGTTGGTAATTATCATTGATGATAGAGCCAAAGAGTCCGTTCACGGCGTGCGGGAACATGAGGTTAAAGCCCATATTGTAGGCGGTGGCATCGGCAACATCATCTACGCCAAGAAAGTAAGTGCTTGGGTCTGACAACGTTTCAATCGCTGCTAGCTTGTCCCAGAATGAACCTGCAACGCGGACGCGCTCATACCAATGGTAACCCGATTCACCGTCAAATTCGCTGTATGCGTATCGGCCCGGTCCAAGCGGAATGTAGGCATCCGAACAAGCATCAACCATGGAGTCTTGAGTTTCGTCACACGGGGCCTCCTCGTAATTTGCCCACCATGTGAGATTTTGTGTTGCCGGGTCTACATAGTAGGAGCCCGGTTCTGGTGTTGCGATAACTTCAGTTAAGAAGTTCATGCTGGCCATAGCCGCAGCGGTTGCTGCCAGACCACCATGTGGGTCCAAATTCCAGTTTGAGTTTTCCGTTGCGCCGGAGCCCTGATCATTCAACCATGTCCACTCATAAGGTTTTTCCCACTGGTCATAAACCCAGAGATGATACTGGCTGGCCATGGGAGCCATGACTCGACTGTAAACATCCCAGTAGACATCGTAAGGGTCCAGGTAGCGCTTTTGACGTTTAAACGATTGGAAGATGTATTGCTCTCTCCAAGATTGAATGGCGTAGGAGACCATCTCATAGGGGTCCGCGCCTTCGTCCCATATCTCGCAATCCCAGCGAGCACTGACGTATTCGTCTGAGCAGAACCGGTAGGGGACAATTGTGTCGGTATAGTCATTGGCCTGGGTGTCTAGGGTCATCCATTTGATGATTTCTTCCATGGGCACGTCGCGCCGGTTACTCATGTTCGCCAGCCCATCTTTGGCTCCTTGGGTCGACTCAAAAAGAGCGGGGAGGTCTGTATAATGGGTCCAGTTTTGTACTGCCTCATCTAGATTGTAGTAACCAAGAATATCGTGCTCATTCCAATCAGGTGGATTTGTAAATGTCTCAACCAACTGACCGTAGCCAAATTTGATGGCGGCGACATCGTACTTTCCAATGCCTCGGATATCGCTGTTGAACCGTGCACCGTAGTCCATGATGGATGAATAGGCATACTCGCGAACTCCTGCCTCCATTTCATCTCTTGTGGGTAGGTCCAGAGTCTTAGCCTCTGGATTACGAACTTCCCAATAGTGGTCATGGTAATTCATCGCATCGGCCGAACCCGCAAAGTTATGCCGAAGTCCTAAGGTGTGTCCTACCTCGTGCGCAGCAACGGCCTTGAATAGATAGGTTCTGAGGGCCTGAATGATTTCAGGACGTGTTTTGCCTTCAAATTCGCCAAGAAGCCCTAGGATGCCCGTATCTTCAAAACCTTGCATATCAATGCGTTTGCTAGCCAGATGGATGCGATGTTTTTTCATCGCTTTGGCAAGTCTTCCGCCAGTAAATTCACTTGGTTTGAGGGGGCGTCCGAAACGCTTTTCGAGCGTCGCTCGCATTTCGTTGTTCCATAGTCTGTCCGCTAAGGGAGACTCATCCATCATAGCCAGGCGAGATTGCTTGTAGTTGTGGTCACGCTTCACCGCATCTGGGCCACGTGTGCGAACCGTTTGGATGCGCTCCTCTGTACCGTTGGCCAGTAATTGCTGCACCTGGGCCAGTGTCTCATCTCTTGATTGCGGCTCACTGTTGCGTAGAGCAGCCAAGGCAGCACTGACATTTTCACCCTCGATGAATTCACGCTCGTTGATATCGCCGCGGGTTAGTTCCACGAGGTCAGCGCCGTAGCTGGCGTAGGTGTCGATGGAACCGCCGTAAACATATGCGTCAGCAGCAATGATTTCACCGGTGAGCGGATCCACCGCACTTGGTCCATAACCTAGAAATGCATCGAATTGGGGCTGGTCCACCCAATAGATGTGATTGAATCTCAAATCACCATTGCGAGGGCTCAGCGTAACAATATCACCATTTGTATAAGCGTAGGTATCATCTGCAAGAACGAATACATCGGGAACGATATTTTTGCTTTGAAGCCCTTTAACCGTTTCTTGAAAAGCCTTGTTCCACCACTGTGTGACCTCTTGAGCTGCGGGTTTGAGATCTGTCGGAAAGTTGGGCGAGAGATGATAGACAATGGGTTTTACTGTGCGGCTTTCGTAGGGCATCACAGTACCGTCGGGGTTTAGTGACTCTTCCCAAATGTCGAAACGGTCAGCGAGGTAAATTCTTCCAGGCTCAGTAAGTCCGTAATCTCGGTCATAGGATTCTCGCTCCCGGCGGAAAAAGCCGAACCAGTCGAACATGGGAATGCGAACTGGATTGCAGAACTGGTCTTCATCGGCGGTACATCGGCGATAGCCTACTTCTGGATCCCACATGGTTCGGATGGCCTCTCCGTTGTCATCGCGGGCAATGTAGTTGTCTGGGTAAGGAAGTGGCTCATACTGAGATTTCTCTACTTTTAGGAAAGCCGCACGGACCTTAATAGTTTGAGATGCGCAATCCCACGGGCCCCATTCGTAAAACCAACATGCCGGCCATTCTTCGGTTGTTCCATCGTCGTAAGCCATGTGAAACACATCAGGGAAGATTTGCAGTTTTTGAGTAATGTCGAAGTAATCAAATCGCGAGAGTGTTCCCCAGGTCATAGGGTTGCGGAAGTCGTTCCACTGCTTTCCATCACGAACCGAAAATACGGGGGCATCTTCACTAAGTGGGTCAGTTACCGCATAGGATGCGCCTTGTGCGGACACACCGCCGCCGCCTTCTCCTCCGGCAATAAAGTCAAAGTTTGCCAATAGATTATGGGACCAGTCTACTCGAATGTATTCGCGCTCGTACCACGGCCGGTCTGACGCGTTTTCTGTAATCACATTGCTTTGTTCACCGGTTGCATCGTTGTAGTTTCGAATAACATCAAAGTGACTTGAAATACGAAACGCAGCAATAGGTGCGCCTTGATATGTCTCAGCCGAGGTTTGGCTTGGTATTTCTGACCCTTCCACTTTCTCGTAACTGCGGTAGGCTGTTAGTACATCTTCGCTGATCTCAAAGTGAACACGTTCGAGTATGGATTGTTCTCCGACAAAAGTGACGCCTCCTGTAAACGGTACATCAATGACGGTTTGTCGGTAGTACCACTCTCCTTGGAGTGCCTCTTTTTTGATTTTACCAGGCTGACTCCGGTCGATGTCACCAACCCCAACGCTACAAGCGATTGGTGCAGCAAGAAGACATAGAGCTATTATCTTTTGAGCATTATTCACATTTTCCTCCCATGATATTCGATAATGATATTAAACGCGGCCGACCGGGATAGCAGAGGTTTGGATACCTGTCACGCGCAAACTGGCGGCCGTGCTTTTGAGCGAGAGTGTTCTAGGGGAGACAAGAGTGCTTGACGACTAGGGGGACCGGTGCTATTGCGGTCGACCGATTTGAAATCGGGAAATTGGAATATTGGGCATTTTGAGACAAGACTCGCGGTGGCAGAGTTTTATCTTGCCCAGATATGCCCTGACTGACATGGGGAAATGATGAAATATGTTGCCTGGTTCCTGCTGGTCTTTGGGCCGGTTTATGCTGCGGCTGCGCAAGGTGTCACGGCGCAGGAGACAAAGCAGGAACGTTCCGATTGGTCGCTGAACTTTGGCTTATCTCAAGTTATTGGAAGCGGTACATTCTCCCATAATGAGTATGTTCGCAGTTCAAGTGATTATGTCGGACAGTCCTTAAATCTTGGTTTGGCCTACCGTGGTCTTCATATCTTGGAACAGCCGGTCACGTTGTCGATTCGTTCTTCTTTGGATATTGAGTGGACAGCGCCTACCCATGGTGGTCGGCGACGTTTTAGTCTCAATGATACTCGGTTGAGCCTGCATCTACCGAGGCTGTGGAGAGAACCTCTGACGGGGATGGATCTGGGGTTTAAAACGTCACTGTTATTACCGACTTCTATCAGCAGCTACCGGGTCAAAAAGCAGATTTTAGTGGCGACGCTAGGTGCGGACTTATCTGGACGATGGGGTATTTTCAGTCTTGATATAGGGCTGCAGGCATCGAAGTTTGCCGGGGCGACCATTGGAACCCTTTATGGAATCAGGCCGGCCGGTTGTGGATTACCAACGTCAGCCAGTGGCGAAGAGTTTACGCCAGACTGTTCTGCCGAGTTGATTGGCCAACAAGCAGGGTTTCCGAATGTCTCCGTGGCATTGGCCACGACGTTCGCGGTGGGCATTGAACTCTTTGACCACCTGAACTTGAGTTACAGTTTGGGCCTCAGAAATTATTTTAAGTATGCAGTTGCCGATGATGAACGAAGCTCAATCAACGCAATAGGGGGTGTTGTGCGGCGGGATTATTTTAGCCCATCCTGGACTTTGAGTTATCCGCTCTCGCAGAAGATTGAGTTACCAATTGAACTTTCCCTATTTGCGGATGCCTCTGCTTTTCACAGTATGCGCACGGCTGACCGTCAACGGGTCTTCGTTCCTATGGTCTTTAATACATTTGGGAAGTTGGCAGCCGACGGGTATGGCAGCTTAAGCCTCGGGGTTTCCGGTAGTTGGTAAACTGTGGTGCCTGCGGATTTACTCGCAGATTATTTGGCCATTGTTGTTCTCGACCTGAGTGACGCCGCGTACGTTGTCACCAATCTCTTTTAATATGACCTCGATGGAGCACTCTGGCAGATTGTTGTTGCCTTTAATGGTCAAGTCTCCAGCGATCGCCTCGAGGCCTGCAAGGCCAGAGATACTGAGAAGTTCGTCGTTGTAGCGAATGCTAATGCCGCCGTCGACGGTCTTTACATTCTCAAGCTCGTTGATGTTCAGCAAGGCTGGGTTAAGCTCAATGTTGAGTTGGGAGCCAATATATCCGAGCTTGGTAAGCCCGCCGAAAAACTGCAGTCCCGAATTCTTTGTGATGACCAGAGAATCTCCAATAGAACCAAGGTTTTTAAGCCCTACGAAATTTTCTAAAAGCGCGTTTTCGGAAATCTCAAGACTCGCACCTACGGTTTCGAGTTTGGATAGTCCATCAATGTTCGAGAGCATTGGATTCCGCCAGAGGATAAGACTTTGGTTGACGGCGATGAGATTTTTGAGTCCGTTGGTGTTGGTCAAACTATCTAGACTGTAGATGTGAATATCACCCAGGACCACTTCTAAGCCTTCTAAGCCATCCAGGTGCTCAAGGCTTGGGTTTTGGTTGATGTTCAATTCGCCAGGTAGTGTTTGAACTCGGCCAATCTCGCCAAGATCGGCGAGGAGAGCGTTGTCCACGATGATGAGCGAGTTTCCAATGGAGTTCAACGAGCGCAAAGCTGAGAGGCTGGTGAGGGAGGCATTGTTGCAAACCTTAAAGTCACGGACGACAGTTTGAAGTTGGCTCAGACCTTCGAGGCTCTCAAGACTCTCGTTTTGCCAGATAACGGCATCACCTTGAATGGTTTGCAGGCCGTTCAATCCCTCTAGACTGGTAAGCACCGGATTTCCGTTGACCCAGAGTTCTCCTACTTCTTGAAGGTTTTCAAGGCCGCTTAGATCTTCGAGTGATTCGTTCATTGCAATGGTGACCCGACCGCTAACACTCACGAGGTTATCGAGTCCCTCAAGGCTGATGAGCGAAGCCGTATGACTGATCACCAGATCGCCATCAATTTGGGTGAGTTCGGAGAGCTGCCGCAGCGAGGTTACGGTATCGACCATGATGCTGACATCGCCTTGGATTGAGGTGACGCCATATAAATGCGCAAGGTCATCGTGACTTTTAACAAGCACATGCTCTGATTCCAGCGTGCTTGAACCACAAGCGGTTAAGTACATTAAAGTGATGAGTGTCAGGCAAACTTTTGCTGCTTTATTCAACATTGAAACCCCCATGATGGCTCAATTACGGTCGTTCAGGTGTGCCCTATTTGCACAGCAGGGGATGGTTTTGGTTGGATAATCGACCGAATTCTCTTCGTTGCACCAGAAAAGCTGGAATCGAGACGCTGTGTGATCGCGTCATGGGTAAGGTAAAACGACCGAATCTGGGCGATTATACGTTTAAATTGGAGAACAATAAAGGCGTCTGTTTTTTCGTAAGGTACTGAAAAATAGTCATTTATTGGATTAGCGCAGAAAATCTGAGCGGGCGTTAGCGAACGACATCGCCTCCATGGCAACCGCCGTGCGGTGCAGCCCGAGGCAGGGTCCGCATTTGACGATCGTTGGGCTCTCGTCGTGGAATTTCAGAGTCATTTTCCGGGGGATTTTGGGCTAAATGACCGGCCAATCGCAGGGTTACATGGGTTGTTGCATCGGACATTTCCGTAAAAACCTGGTGATGAAGGTTTTCCATGCCGTCGCACGCGCGGTGGTAACAAGCATCGTAGTAGTCGGCATTTAAGTCGAAGAGCTCTGCGTCGGCCATAGAGATACTGTCTTCGGCGCCAGAGAAGAGTCCACCGGACGGGATGCCTACGGCCATAAATGCATAATAGTCGCTGCGTCCATCGAGCCGAGTGGGAGCATGAGGAACACCTCGAGCATTAAAGAATTCTTCGTAAGCTTGTTCGATGGATCCCGAACCTTCGGGAACACTCATGGCACTCTCATAAGACGATTGATCTCCGTCATAGATAAAACGACCGGGGTTGGGGGAGCCAATCATATCCAGGTTCAAATACCCTAAAATGCGCGTGGCATCCTCTTCGCTTAGTTCCTGGATGTAATGAATGGAGCCCAGTAACCCCAGCTCTTCTCCTGCCCAAAATGCAAAACGAACACCGTGAGCAAGCTCAAGACTGTTATCTGCAAGATAGCGTGCCGTTTCGAGAATATTGGCCACGCCCGTTCCGTTGTCGTTGATGCCAGGTCCTGCCGGGACTGAATCAAGGTGGGCACCCAGCATCCAGACGTCACCTGATGCGCCAGGATACTCAACGAGGACGTTTTCAACCCGTTGGCCTCCAAAGGTTACATCGCTCATGACGCGCAGTGTTTGCTCTGGGTTCTCTGTAGCCTCAACCAGAGCCATGCCGACTTCATAGCTGGCCGAAAGCACCGGGATTTCGATTGTGTTCGATTCGTCAAGAGCACCATCGAAGAGAGCTTGCCGTCCACTTTGCCCTTCGTTAAAAATCACCACGGCGCTGGCACCAGCGGCTTGGGCATTGGATGCTTTTTCTTCAAAAGTGCAGGAGCCTCTTTGAATCAGTGCAATGGCGCCTTGTGGGAAATCAAGAAAATCATTGGTTTGGCATCCGCTGTTGGTGCTGTTGGCTCCACCTTCGGGCGGGACTTCTACATCTACAGCGATAAACGGTCCGGTGATATCTCCAGCGGCACTGTAATGAATGATGCCGAAGTCTTGTTGGTAGCTCCAGGTGTTATTCTGGTCTGAGAGTTCCAAAATGGGATCGTCCCCAATATCGTAAACATCAATGGTGAAACCTTGAAGGGTCACTTCGTAGCCCCATGACTCAAGTTGCGATTTGACATAGTCTACTGATGCTTCGTAGCCGCTGGTTCCGGCAGCGCGATTGTTGTTGTTGGCAATTGCAATTTGGTCAAGTGCACTCAAGTGAGACAAGAGTTCTTCGATGCTATGATACTCGGGAGCCTCAGTGCTTAGAGGATCTGGATTTTCCTCCGGCTCTGGCTCTGGCTCCGGCTCTGGCTCCGGTTCTGGTTCGGCAGTGTCGCTCGCATCGCTTGGCTCAGTGATGGTTGAGTCACTGGCGTCTCCTTCATCCGTAGCATCTAAACAATCGCTGGATTGTGGGTCGTCTGCACACACGCCTTCGTCGCTTGCCTGACAGCCAAACGTTAGAACCAAGAGAATAATCGCTAATATGTTTTTCATGGGAGCGCCTTGTTCAAGCACGCGGCAAGTGTTCGCAGCGGGGCAGCTACTTCATTTGCCTCATTCGTGACTACGATAACTTCATCCTATTCAAAAAAACAATCCCACATGTGCTCGTTTCAATAATTGATTGACTGAATTCCATTTAGGAAGTTCTAAAGCGGGGCTTTATGATGGGGGAGCCGATTTTTAGGGATTTGTTGCAGGGCCGGATTGAGGCGGGTTAAACGGGTCGAACTCGGGCAGAAAGTAAGGGTTTTGTCGGGTCTCACGCATGTGTCGGGCATGGATGATACTGCAGCTGTGGCATGAGAACCCCAGCGCCTTTTCGGAGCCGTTGGAGATAGCGTGGCGCCCGGGACACGTGGTGGGCAATTGGTAGAGTTTTCGTATTTCTTCGCTACCATGGAAAGCGTCTTGGAATTCCAGGGTGCATTCACAGGTTTCACCGGGTTCTAAAATGCTGTTGCCACATTCGGCTAAGGTGCATTGAGCTGTGCACCAGCTTCCCCGTCGGACTTTTCCATTTTCCGTGCCTAGGTCACAGGACTCAGGGGCTTCCAGGATGCCATTGCCACAGGTTTTTTCTGAGTTCAGGTTCTCAATCAGCATCTTCATTTGACTGGCTGAGATCTCTTCTGTTTTTTGGAGGGTCGGTAGGTTTTTCTGCGCCGCCTCAATAATTTGCTTTCTACTTAACTGAACAAAGCGTCCCCTGGTGCCAGCCGCAATACAAAGTAAGCTACCCGGTTTTTTCGGCGATTCGGTCAATAATGTCTCTGGGCTACACGCCGGGTTGCAGAATGAGACGTGTTGGGCAGCATGATAACACTGATGCGTATTGTTGCAGTCGGCCGGTGTGGAGCAGGGTTTTGCGCAAATGCCGTACGCTCCTGCTGCATGCCCGCATACCAGGCCAGCCTGGCAGTCCTTTGAAAATTGGCACGAACCTCCTTCAGGTTGTGGTTGCGTAGCAGCTTGGAATGCGATGCCAGGAATCTCTGGAGTTGGTATCGGGTTCAGAGCACGACAACGGTAACCAAATCTTTCCTTCGCGCACCGATAGTCGTTGGGACATTGTTCAGCACCGGGTTGGCATGCATCAACCGATTCTCCAAACGCAATGCGTAAATCTCGAGTTTTTACCGAAGGGGCGGCAGAGCACCATTGGATGTCTTGTTGAGTTTGCTTTTTGTACTTCGTGCGGATGCCCTTAACCATTCTGCGGATGGTATAGGGTTCGGCGGTACAGATATCAGCCAATTTTAGAAATGTGTTCAAAATAAATGCGCCCCTGTTTTTCTCGCACTCAGGTGCAGCGCAATAAAATTTTGGATCTTGTCTTAAGTTGAGACAACGTTTGTGCATGCAAGTGGCTATGCTCTGAAGTCTTCTGCCATTGATTTGCATTGGGTTGGTGTCGGGATACAGAAAATAATCTGGTAATGCCGGGTAGGGGTTAGGCCGAGACCATTTTGGCTCTATGCCATCAGGAGCTTTGGGGGCGAGGTTCGATAAAACTGATGTACAATAGTTCTCTTCTATTTCCCGCAATGTAATTTGGTTGCTGGTTAGTTCTTGATAGCTCTGACATTGCATGGCCTGAGCTTGCTCCAATGGTGTTTTGGTTTGGTTGCAGCTTACGCAAATCAAAGCGCTTAGGAATAAAACTAAAGTTTTGAAGCGCAGCATGGATTTTACCCTTAGAATGAAAATTGAGTTCAGTTTAAACGGGGGCTTTGGGCTGGAGCAAATCGTGGTTAAGATAACCGGGAGTGTGCGTTGGATGGAACGAGGTAAGCCGGATGAATAATTTGATAAATCCCTTATCTGTAGCATTGGGAGTTTGGCTGACTGCATCTTCGGTCGTAGCCCAGACTCCCACTCTTAAAGCTTGTTCCTTACCTATCGTCGTTCGGGCAACACTTTTGGCCGACGAAAACCCGGAGTGGTCGACCGCGATGATTTATCATCGAGATAGAGCATCCTCTAAGTCTTACACCATCAACGCGGGATCCAATCAGTTGAGCCCGGGGGTCGTAATTCGGGAAATCCACAAGCTATCGGTTATCGTGGATAACCGTGGGCAGTTGGAGCGATGTACTGGCGAGGCGCATCAGTTTACGGCTCCGAGCCACACCGGTCCGCGCGCAAAAGATGAGCCTACCGAGATAGCTCTTGGTGCTGTACCCAGTCGCTTGAATGATATTTTTGAATCCTTGGGGGATGCTGAAAAAGCTGGTGTATCGGGTATCGCTGGCGCAGCAAGACCCGGTGTGAAAGCTGCGTGGACCGATAAGTTTTCGGTGCCCGGTATTTCGGGAGGGCCGAGTGGTGAGAGGGCATTCCAAGTTGGGCGCTTACAAAAAGACAGCATCTACTACCAATTGGGAATTCGAAATTTTGATGTGGTGAAATCCATCAATGGTCACGGTTTTGCATCTCCAGCCCACGCTATGTCGCTTTTGGAAAAAGTCGGCGGCGCAACCTCGCTCACCATTCAAGTTCAGCGTCGCGGGAAGACTGTGAATATTGACGTGAATCTTCACTGAGCGAAGATTCTGACTCGTTTCAACAAGCTACAATTGAGTGGATTTCAGAATGTTCGTTCCATAAAGATAGATTTCAATCACGTCACTCTACCTAAAATGTGAAATATGGAAATTTTTAGGTGAAATATGACTTATCTAGCTGTCTTTTTGGGTTAAATGAGCGCGTTTTTTGAAATTGACGCACCAAAATCATCTTTGCTGCAGCGCTCTTTTCGGGCCTCGGTCCAGCGACTTAGAGTTTATACTTTATAAGTCACTGAATTTTCGGGATTTTATCTAGACCCGTCTCCGAGACTGAAAACCCGGCACGAACCTTGCTCATACTTCAAGGCTGAATCTTAGGCTTGTGGGGGCAAACTGGATGAACAAGTTGTGTGTTGGTGTGTGCTTAATAAGCATGGGCTTGGTTTCGGGTTGCGGTGCAGGGGACACCATGAGCGGTCTGGAACGCAACCAGCTCAACAAGCAGTGTGATCACTTGCTGGCAACTGTGCTCAACCGAGACGACCTGTTGGCTTGTGAAGTGGCGTTTGAGCCTTGTGATGGCTGGGAATTGGCCAACTTGGTGGCGCAATTTGAATGTGACGTTGGTGTTCGGGATTTGGGGTGCCCCGAATCGGGACAGCCCGAAGTCACAATGCAGTGCATGGAACAGTTGGCTCTGATTAAGCCGGCCGAACATGACGTATGGCAAAGTCTGAGTGGGACCAATTGGTGTGGTCCTGGGGGCTCCTGTCAGAATGATTATTGTGCCGTGAGTCGTGCAGACGGCAGTTGCCGACGCCACGATTCAGCATATGGATACGATTCAAGCTCGCACGGCTCGTGTGGTGTCGACTCGGATTTGTATGATGCCAATAGTTTTTGGGGCCCATGGCCCGAGTCGTCAATTGTAGGGGTATTTAACCCGTTTAACCCGGGTTGGTTTTGCTACAACTACGACACCGTGTGTACAGCGCGTGATTGGTGGGGAGACTGTACAGAATATAGTACGCAGAAAACCAAGCGCTACTGGAACAAATACAGTGGCTCGGTTTGGCATGCGGGATATCGAAGCTCTTGCGCAGGTTGTGATCCGGCGGACCTGTACTGCAATAGCTGCAATTAGAGGGAAACCCAAAGCATAAACGGCTTAGGGTCCAGAAGGTGCACCTCCCCGCGACAACAGTAGCTGGTTGTCGCGGGGATTTGCTTTTTTACTTTCCAATTATTGTTCTCTGTAGCATTTGTCTCGGGTAGGCAAATTGAACGAGGGGTCCACCCGAGGAGAGCACATATGAGTGATGGCAATCGTATTGAGATTCGTTACTGCAATGGTTGCCGTTGGCTGCCTCGGGCAACCTGGGTGGCTCAAGAGTTACTGACAACGTTCGAGAGTGAGCTTAAGGAAGTAGCCCTTCAGCCAGGTGCCTCTGGCGAGTTTTCCATTTGGTTAAATGGTAGTTGTATGTGGGATAGAAAAGTCCAGGATGGTTTCCCAGAGCTCAAGGTCCTCAAACAATCGATTCGTGATGTGGTTGCGGAAGATAAAGATCTAGGACATTCGGACACTTCCTCCTAGTGTCTTTAGAATTTGCCCAATTCTTATGAATTATGGATAATTAAGTGTTAGACAAACCACGCTGGGCTCACTCGTGCTGGTTTTGTTGACCTTAAATTTCTGGATGAATTGAGCGGCTTTCATGGGGCACAGTCTTCTCATAATTGATGATTCCGAAGTCGTCCGCTCGGAAGTTTGGGCTGCGTTGCAACCCACTGGCTTATTTGAGAATTGCTTGGAAGCCGGTGATGGCATCGAGGGCTACAAGCTGCTTTTAAACAACCCCGTTAGTTTGGTTGTTTGTGATGTGGTGATGCCGGGCGCAGATGGCTTTAAGTTTCTGCTCTTGAAGCGTAAAGCGGGAGCCGAAAAGCAACAGATTCCGGTCATCATGCTAACGAGTCAATCCAGTGTGGATACTGTGGTTCAGACTATGAACGCGGGCGCAAGCGACCACGTTGTGAAGCCATTTAGAGCGGCGGAGCTGGTTGCACGTGTCAAAACGCACCTGGAACTCTTTCTTAATCGACAAGCATTGGACCAAGCGAGGTTGAGACTTTCGTCGTCCAAGGTCTTTCTCGAAAATGTCCTGGCGTCCATGGCCGATGGTTTAATTGTCTTGGACGAAAAAGAGATTGTGACCCGAATTAACGATGCAATGCTAGCCTTGCTGGGAGGAGATGCAGAGGACTACGTAGGAAAAGCCATTAAGGATTTGGTGGCGATTGATGACTTGGTCCATCTCACAGGGATTGAAAGCGCGCTTCAAGATAAGACGGTCTCGGGCATGACCATTTCCCTGGTGAGTGTTTCGGGCGAGCGGGTACCGACCGCGGTGAGCGCAGCGAACTTAAGCAATGTCAGTGGCGGAGATGAAGGCGGGTTTGTACTTTTGGTGCGGGATGTTCGAGAAAGTTTTCGGGTAGCCGAGCAAGAGAGCCGCGCTGCGGCGGCGGTACGTGAGAGGACCCAAGAGCTAGAAGATGCACGTGACGAGATGCGAAGGGATACGGATCTTGAACTCAAACATGCTCGGAATTTAATTGTGCATGCCGAGCGGCTCTCTGCTTTGGGACAGATGGTCGCTGGTATCGGTCACGAAATCACCAACCCAATTTGGATGGTGCAAGCGGCGGGTTCTACACTCAATCAGGAGTTGGTTGAGTTACGAACTGAGCTCTTGGGGATTCTTGATGACTCAGAAGGGGCAGAGCAGATTCGTAGCAGTCTGAGTAAGCGTTTCGCCCGCATGGAAGAATCTTTTGGACAAAATGAGAAAGCAGTGAAGCGCCTGACGGAGTTGAGTGAAGCGCTTACCAATCACATGGTCATTGAGCCGCCAGCGGTTCCTGATGTTGATATCAATGTTTTGATTCGAGAGTGTATGACCATGGCTCAAGGTGCGTTGAACCTTAACGAAATGACAACGAGTTTTTCCGAAGTCCCGACGGTTTGTTGTTACAGAAGTCGAGTGGGGCAAAGTGTGACGGCATTGTTGTTTAACGCCGCAGAGGTGCTGCAACAGAAGCATAAGCGTGCATTGGCAAATGGCGTTAATTTTATCGGTAAGATTACGGTTGAAACATCGGCTGTGTCTCGAGACGAAGAGCCGGGTGTTTTGATTGCGGTTTGTGATAATGGCGATGGTATTGCCGAAGAGATGCGCGAAGCTATTTTTGAGGAATTTTTTACGACAAAACCTGCTGGGCTAGGTGCCGGGCTTGGTTTGAGTATTGCTCGCCGGTTGTTAAGTGAGCACCACGGCACATTGTCGGTATGTGATGACGAGACCCTTGGTGGAGCGCGGTTTGAAATTTGGCTGCCATTGAGTGGTGGTCCGGTTGGGCAAACCTTACCAGATTAAGTTTTATTTTGTGACGATGACCGACGAGCCGTGTCCAAACAAGCCCTGGTTCACTGTCACTCCAGCTTTGGCATTCTCCACCTGACGCCCCTCTGCCTGACCTCTTATTTGCCAAGTAAGTTCGCAAACCTGTGCAATGGCTTGCGCAGGGACAGCTTCTCCAAAACATGCCAGACCGCCGCTTGGATTCACTGGTATTCTACCGCCCAACGTCGTTTCTCCATCTCTCAGCAGGCCTTCTGCTTCGCCCGGTTTACAAAGACCGATGTTTTCGTACCAGTCTAATTCCAGTGCAGAGGAGAGGTCGTAGACCTCGGCGCAGCTTAAATCCTCTGGGCCGATGCCGGCCTCCTCATAAGCAGCGTGGGCAATAGAGTCTCTAAATGGGACAGCGGGAGGATTTACTCCGGCAGCTGAGTCAGTAGAGAATGCTGGCATTTCAATCACTGTATTGGGGAATTTAGGCGTAACGGTGGATACTGCGGCAATTTTTACAGGTTGGGTCGTATGCTTTTTCGCAAATTCCATACTGCACAAAACCAAGGCAGCAGCGCCATCACTGGTGGCACAGATTTCAAAGAGCCGAAGCGGGTCAGCCACCATCGGCGACGCCAAGACTTCTTCTTGAGTGAATTTTTTCTTGTAACGTGCGTAGGGGTTGTTGAACCCATGCTCGCTGTTTTTCACTTTGATATGCGCGAAATCTTGCTCGGTGGCACCATAAATCTCCATCCGTCGCCGTGCGTAAAGAGCAAAGTAGGTAGGGTTGGTGGCTCCGAGGAGTCTAAACCGTAACCAGTCCGGGTCATCGGGGCGTTCACCTTTGGCGGGGCCGAAAAAACCTTTTGGGGCGGAGTCCGAACCAATGACCAAAGCGACATCGCATAGGCCGGCCAAAATTTGGGCACGTGCATTGTTGATGGCGTGGGCGCCGGAAGCACACGCGGCGTAGCAGCTTGAGACCCGAGCACCTGACCACCCAAGGGCCTGCGCAAATGCAGCGCCCGAGATATTTCCAGGGTATCCACAGCGGAGTGTATTGGCGCCGGAAACAAACTGAATATCGTTCCATTCAAGACCTGCGTCCTTAAGTGCGGCCTGCGCCGCAACAATACCATATTCGATGAAGTTACGACCCCACTTACCCCATGGGTGCATGCCTGCTCCGAGAATAGCTATATCGTGACTCATGCTGATTCTCCTTCTTGGATGGGTTCCCATTTCCACACCATGAATTCTTGATTTTCTTTCTCGTAGAGTCGGTCAAGCTTTAGCTTCATGTTCATTCCGGCCTTTAGGTCTTCTACTTGAACCCCTTCTACGATTTGACCCAGGACTACCATTTTCTCTTTTTTGAGTTCCACGGCAGCGATGGCGTAGGGAACAAATGGGTCTGCTTTGATGTAGGGTTCGGGCGGTGCGTAGCAGTTGTTTGTAAAAGACCAAAGCACACCTTCGGTACTGAGTTTTACCTCTGAAAGTTCAGAGCTTGAGCAATCCGGGTTCCGGCAAAAGTTGGTTTCTTTGGGGAAGTAGTAAGTGTTGCAGCTGCTGCAATGACTGCCAATGAGTTCAGGGTTTTCAGTATCCATTGTGAACCAGCCCTCTACCGCCGGTACCCGTTCTTTTGACCCATCCATGTGCAATATCCTTCCCGTAGAATCGCTTGTGAACATCATTAGTTGTGTTGGTCTTTGATGGCAAGCGAGGGCGAGTCTTGCTTGCGAAACGTTACGTTTTTTTCAATCGAATCAAGGTTTTAAATACTCCGTGGGCTCGAAACACACCGAGGGGCTTTATTCTATCCTGCAGCGGAGGCTATGATGGTTTCGGAGAAGGGTGCTCATGGAAAATACCGAACAAAAACGTCGAGTTTCAGAAATCCTAAAGGAGTACTGGTCGAGTCTTTGTGACGGAAAAGTTATTCCTCGTGAAGGGGATTTAGATCTCGGATGCATCGACGAGGTCATCGACCATACCTTTATCATCGAGGTACTTGATGCCTCAGTTCAAGAGCGATTCAAGCACTGCTTTCTTGGACCCGCTATCACGCTTGCCTATGGTGCCAATGAAACTGCAGAGGAGGTCTATGACCAACTGGTTGGGACTTATCGCGAGCAACTGCAGATGAAGCTTGAGTGTGTGATGGAGTCGGAGGCCCCGCTGGACGAAGAATCCGAGTTTGTAAATTCTCGAGGATTGTTGATTCGGTACCGTCAGTGTTTACTGCCTCTACGCGGCAATACCACAGACAACGTTGAATACGTGGTTGGCAGTCTTACTTGGCGCGGTTACAAAGTGTTTAATCGAAAAGACAACAAACAGTTTTTCACAGGGGAGCCCATTGACGATAGAGAAAATGTGTTTTCCGCTCCACCACCACCAGCCCCTGTAAAAAAAGGTCCGCCCCCCCCAGCGCCCAAAAGGAAGAAAGATTGAGGTTGTATGCTCCCCGAATTGGAATTGAGTAGTGCATCGGAAAAAGCTCAGGTCGCCTTGAAGGCACTTGGTAAATCCCTGGGCCAGACATTAGGAGAAAGTGGCACGCGCCACCAAACCGATGCCGGTCAAGAACTAACCAATATCCTTGAGGCGTCTTGGGTCTATGTTACGTCAGGCTATCTCAAAGTAGAAATGGCTGGCAGTACCCTCTGTGTTGTCTCTCCTGCAGAATTCTTTAGAGTCCCGCCGGAATGTGAGAAACGGGACTTAAATGTAATTGGTGATTTTGCAGCAGACTTGATGGTTTGGGACGAAAGTCAGTTGCAGGCGGCATTGGCTCAGGATTCTGTAGCCCTTAAAGTATTCATTCGCTATCAGGCTTCTTATGTTGATGCTCTAGAGGCCTTATGCGGAGAGCTTGCGGGCGGAGAGATCAGACCCGCATTACGCTTTGCTGTTTTTCAGCCCGGTGATGTTATTTTAGAGCAAGGTTCGCCGGCCATGTATGTGGGCGTGATGGCGCGTGGCCATGCGGTGGTTAAGGTGGATGGCGCAGTGGTTGGAGAAATTCGGTCCGGAGAGCTTTTCGGCGAGATGTCATTTCTTACGGGGCAGAACCGCACTGCAAGCGTTGAAGCTACCAAAGTTTGTGAATGTCAATTTACGACCCACCAAGATTTTGCCCGGCTCATTCAAGCCAGACCATCATTGATGATTGATGTAGCGGGACAGATGGCCAGAAGAATCTTCGACTTAGATGTTCTCCATGCCAAGGCCTAATGCCACGGTTAGGCTAGCCCCAGAGATTTTGCCAATGGACCCGGAATAAAAAAGTGATTCACACTGATGGCTGGGTTGAACCCATTTTTAGGGGCGTAAGGGAAGATGGTTCGTGTTCGAGTCGTGTATTGATTCAAGGCGACATAGCCCGCGGCCACGGCGCATTCGTTCCAGCTTAGCGGTAACGTTGGGCCAAAGGACGGTGGTGGTCCTTTTCTAGCAGGTCTCAAGCCTTGTCCTGAACGCTCATGAAGATACTTAAAGCCTGCATGATAGGTATTCCAAGCGGTTTCAAGAAGGTTGGCCACACAGAGCGCGCTCTCTTCCGTGAACAATAGGATGAGGCCAGCTTCGTGGTACCCACCAAATATTTCAATAAGCCGCTCGTCTGTTTGTCCACGTACTTCGTGAAAACCATTGCCCACAACCATGACCGCGTTTTGCGGAGAAACATTTTCGGCGTTCAAGTAATCGAGGAGAATCGAGGGTTGACCGATATCTGCTCCCGCAAGAAAGCGCATAGCCTTGGGGAGGTGGCCTTTGCTTTGCTCTGTTTTTGCGCTGTCGATGGAAGCTTGCTCCAAATCCGCCCCAATATAGGTGATTTGGTCTCCTGCTTGCTCGAAGCGTTGACGGGTGGCTTCGCCTCTTCCAAGGGCGTGTTCAATATAGACCTTATATGTAAACCCGGTGTCTGTGCAGAATCGGTCTAGACTCTTATTGGCTTTTTCAAAAGACGAGCGGTTCGCCAATTGACTGGCCGCTACATTGGGGCCCCTTTGAACATGAACTTCTTTGCGCCCTTCATGAAGAATACGAGACAGATTTTCCATATAGGGCTGGTAAGCCTGAATGATTCCGAATGGACCAGCGGCCCGTTTGAAAACGCGCCTTCCAATGCTTGTGGTCATAACCTGGTCGTCTTCGCCCGTAATCACTCCAGCTGCTCTCATGAACTCCAGCAGGTCATTGCCCAAAGGGGATTGCTGCCAT
>MDSW01059925.1_pt1 | contig 22358 bp, 19 predicted proteins | sample 811171 | NCBI WGS metagenome assembly MDSW01 (sample SAMN05326641, study PRJNA326480) | marine metagenome | isolation source: seawater | place: Atlantic Ocean: North West | collected 2012 | reverse complement strand
TTCATTAAACTAAAACCTGAAATAAAATATAAGAAGCTGGAATTGCAAAAATAATTCCATCTACCCTATCTAATAAACCTCCATGACCAGGTAGAATTTTTCCAGTGTTTTTAACTTTTGATAATCTTTTAAAATAAGAAACAAATAAATCACCTATTTGGCTTATGGTTGAGATAAATAAAATTATTAATAAAAGTTTCAAATCTTTATACATATAAAAAAATTGCATTTCGAATAAAGTTGTTAATTTTTCTAATGTTAAAGTTTTTATAAATAAATTTGCACCTATAACTGATAATAAATAACTACCAATCATTCCTGAATATGTTTTGTTTGGGCTAATTTTTGTTAATTTAGGACCTTTAAATAATTTTCCAAATACATATCCACCTATATCAGTGAAAATACAAATTATTATTACGAATAAGAAAAGATATAAACCACCTCCAAGAACATCTTCTCTAAGTAAATATGCAAAATATGATGTTAATAATAAAAAAATAGTTCCAAAAAACTTAATGATTAATATTTTATTTATCTTAATCCATTCATAAGATGTCGCTAAAAAAAAAATTATTAAAAAGAAGCTAAAAAAAAATGATCCCTTTACAATAAAGTAAAGAGCTATAGGTAATATTACGATAGAGCTTATTATTCTTTTTAATAATTCTTGTTTCATTAAATATTACCGTAATTTCTTTTTATTTTTTTAAATTTTTTTAATATATTATTGTAATCATTTTCCTTAAAATCAGGCCATAATTTCTTTTCAAAGAATAATTCAGAATAAGCTATTTGCCATAGTAAAAAATTGCTTAATCTATTAGTATTTCCAGTTCTAATCAAAATGTCTGGATCTGGAATATTTGATGTATATAAATTTTTTTCAATATTTTTAACGTTGATATTTTGTTTTTTTTTAGTTATTTTTTTGAAAGCATTAATTAGTTCTGATTTTGAACCATAATTAAGAGCTAGGTTAACTTGAAGTCTGCTATTTTTTTTTGTCATATATTCTGATTTTTTTAGTTTTTTTTTTAATTTACTATTTAAAACGGTAATATTGCCTATAACTTTGAGTTTTATATTTTGCTTATTAAATTCATCAATTTTTTGATCAATAAATCTATCTAACAAACCAAATAAAAAATTAACCTCTTTCTTGGGTCTTTTCCAGTTTTCTGTTGAAAAAGCATAAAGTGTTAGATATTTTATTTTATTCTTTATTGTTGATTTAATTATTCTTTCAACAGTTATTAAACCTGCTCTATGGCCTAAGTTTCTTGATTTTTTATGTTTAATACCCCATCGTCCATTGCCATCCATTATTATGGCTACATGTGTAATTGGGTTCATATTGTCATAATTTCTTTTTCTTTAGTACTTACTTTTTCATCAATTTGTTTTATATGATTGTCAGTATAAGTTTGAACTAATTTTTGGAATTTTTTTTCATCATCTTCACTAATTTCTTTTTTTTTTAGTAAATTTTTAAGTTCATCATTAGCCTCTCTTCTAATATTTCTAATTGAAATTTTGCACTTTTCTCCTATCACTTTAATCATTTTTTTCATCTCATTTCGTCTTTCTTCGCTTAAATCTGGGATTGGTAATCTTATCAATTGTCCATCTATTTGGGGATTTAATCCTAAATCTGATTTTCTTATAGCTGAGTCAATTAATTGAACATTGTTTAGATCCCATACCTGTATATTGATCATTCTTGCTTCTGGTGTAGTTATACTGCCAAGTTGATTAATTGGCATTTTTTGTCCATAAACATCAACCTTGACTAGATCTAACATATTAGAATTTGCTCTTCCAGTCCTTAAGGATCCTAGTTCTTTTGAAAAAATCTCAAAAGTTTTATCCATTTTCTGATTATAATTTTTGTCATTAAACATTTAATCACCAATCTTTAAACGATAAAAATCTTTTATTTTTAAATCATTTATATTAAGTTCTTTTATAATATCTTTAACTTTTTTTTTTGGTTCCATAACCCATTGTTGAGTCAATAAAGAATTTTCTTCTTTAAACTTATTAATTTTTCCAATACTAATTTTTTTAATAATTTCTTCTGGTTTACCTGCGTTTTTAAGTTCCTCATTAATTAATGAAATTTCCTTGTCTAAAATATCTTTATCAATATCTTTTGACTCTAAAGCTAATGGATTTGAGGCGGCTATATGCATGGAAAGTTGTTTGCCAAAATTTTTTAAATCCTCAGTGTCATTATCGGTCTCTAAAGAAACTACTACTGCTAATTTTGATAAATTATCTTTTACAACAGTATGTAAATACTTAAAGTTTTTTGATCCATTGTGATTAAATGTTTTAGTTCTTCCAATAGTAATTTTTTCACCTATTTTGGCAATTAAAGATACTAAACTTTCATCCACAGACTGATTATTTTTCATTTTGGTTTTTTTTAATGTTTCTAAATCAGAATTTTTTGAGTTGTTAATATCACTTAGCTCTTTTACAAAGTTAATAAAATCATCATTTTTAGCAACAAAGTCTGTTTCACAATTAACTTCAATCAATGAAATTTTTTTTTCATCGCCACTTAATGCTATAACACCTTCGTTAGCGGTTCTGGACATTTTTTTAGAAGCTTTTGAAATTCCTTTCACTCTTAATACTTCAACAGCTTTATCTAAATCTCCACCTGATTCTTCTAATGCAGTATTGCAATCTTTAAAACCTGCACCTGTAGATTTACGCAATTGCTTTACTTTATCTATATTGCTCATATTAGTTTGGCTTAGAGCTTTTTTTTGAAACTTCTTTTGGTTCAAAAGATTTTTCAACTTTTTTCTTTTCTTTTTTTTGATTATCTTTTTTTAGAACTTTTTCTTCTTCTTTTTGTGGAGAAGCTTTTTTTGCATTCTCAATTGTTTCTTTCATTAACGAACAATAAAGATCAATAGACCTTCTCGCGTCATCATTTCCAGGAATTGGAAAGTCAATTCCCTCTGGATCTGAATTTGTATCTAAAACAGCAATAATTGGTATACCTAATTTAATTGATTCTTTTATTGCCAAAGATTCATAATTTGTATCTATAACAAAAACTAAATCAGGAATCTTTTTCATTTCAGCTATTCCTCCAAGTGATTTTTGAAGCTTGTCTCTTAAAACACTCATTTTTAATAATTCTTTTTTAGTAAATCCACGATTCTCTGAAACTAAATCTAATTTAATTTTTTCAAGTTTTTTTATTGAATTTGATATTGTTCCCCAGTTTGTTAACATTCCACCAAGCCATCTATAATTTACAAAGTATTGTCCAGTATTTTTTGCTAATTCAGCTATAGCCTCTGAAGCTTGTTTTTTTGTTGAGATGAATAGAATTTTTCCATTGTTAACAATGGTATCATAAACTTTCTCAAGAGCCGTATTTGTTAATTCAACCGTTTGAGTCAAATCAATAATATGAATTGAATCTCGTTTTCCAAAAATATATTTTTTCATTTTTGGGTTCCATCTTAAGGTTTTGTGTCCTAAATGGACTCCAGCTTCTAATAATTGTTGTATTGTTATATTTGGTATCTTCATATTTTTTCCCGGTTATGCCACCACAGCTATTTCCATTTAAGGACCGGAGGTATAAAACCAAAAGCTGTGTGCGAGTTAATTTAAAGCTTATTTACAAACAATTTTAACAATAAACAAGTGTTTTTTATTGAATAGTAGCAAGAATATCCTGTTTTTTGATAATATTTAACAATTTTCTATCTACGAATCTTTTATTTTTTAATTTAAATATAAGTTCCTCTTTTCCATTATTAAATTTGATTTTTACATCCGTATTACCTTTATTTTTAATTAACTCAGAAATATCTTTCATCTGATCTTTTCTGTTAATTTTAAACTCAATTTCAGTTATTGGTTTATTATATAATTCTTTTAAAGATGTAATTTTCTTTACATTAATTCTTTTAAATCTATTTTCATCCTCGGATAAGTTTTTAGTTAAAGTCATTAAAATTGAGCTTCCTTCAACTAAAATGTCCCTATTCATTTCTAAAAGATCTGAAAAAATAAATAATTCAAAAACCCCTGTTAAGTCTGTAAGTTTAATAATAGCATAACTATTTCCTTTGCTTGTTTTTTTCTCCTGTATTTTTAAGATAGTAGCCGCAACATTACTTTCTTTAATTTCATTACTTATATTAAATTTATTGAAATCAATAATTTTATAATCATTAAACATGTCTGTGAATTGATTTAAAGGATGGTCTGAAATATAAAAACCAACTGCTTCAAATTCTTTCATTAAACGATCTTCAAATTTCCAATCATCTTTTTGAATTAGAAAGTTTTCTTCATTTTCACGATTTGTGCCAAAAAGATCAATTTGATTTGTTATTTTATTGTCAAATATACTTTTTGATTTTTGTATTAAATTTGGAATTGAATCATAGATTGATTGACGATTTTTATTTATGCTATCGAATGCTCCAGATTTAACTAAACCTTCCAATTGTAATTTATTAATGTCTTTGGGATTAACTCTGCTTACAAAATCATTTATAGATAAAAAAATACCATTTTTTTCTCGCTCTTTAATTATATTTGAAACAGCTTCATAACCTACATTTTTAATTCCACCTAAAGCATAAAAGAAATTATCTTTACTTGATATGAAATCTGCAAAACACTTATTAATATCGGGTCTTACAATTCTGATATTTAGTCTTTTCAGCTCTTCATAAAATTCACTTAGTTTACTTTGGTTTGATATATCCATTGTCATTGATGCCGCAAAAAATTCATTTGGAAAATGAGTTTTTAAATATGCTGTTTGATATGAAATTATTCCATATGCGGCTGCATGGCTCTTATTAAATCCATATTCAGCAAATGGTTCAATTTTTAAAAATATACTTGCGGCAATATCTTTTCTAATCCCATTTTTAACAGCGCCATCTATAAACTTTTCTTTTTGCTTTTCTAATTCAGATCTTTTTTTTTTACCCATTGCTTTCCTTAAAATATCAGCTTGTCCTGCTGTAAAACCAGACAGTTTCTGTGCAATTTGCATAACTTGTTCTTGGTAAATAATAACTCCATATGTTGGCTTTAAAATTTCTTCTAGAAGAGGATGTAAATAATCTGGTTTTTGTTTTCCATGCTTGCAGTCATTATATATAGGAATGTTACTCATTGGTCCTGGTCTATATAAAGCTACAAGAGCAATAATATCCTCTAAATGATTTGGTTTCATTTTCGTTAATGCTTCACGCATCCCAGAACTTTCAAGTTGAAATATTCCAACAGTGTTTCCTTTAGACAACAACTCAAAAACTTTTTGATCGTCAAAATTAATATTTTCAATCTTAAATTCTTTAATTTTTTTTTTAATTAATTTTTCTGTTTTACTAATTACAGTTAAAGTTTTTAAACCTAAAAAATCAAATTTAATCAGACCTGCTTTTTCTGCAGAATACATATCAAACTGTGTTGACGGTAATAATAAATTTGCAGATTGATCTTTATATAATGGAACTTCCTCTGTTAAGTTTTTATCAGATATAACAACTCCAGCAGCATGTGTAGCAAAATTTCTATTTAAACCTTCAAGTTGTAATGATAGGTCTGTAAGTTTTTTTACTCTTTTGTCTTGATTTATTAATTTTTGTAATCTTGGTTCGTTATTTATACACTGTATTAAAGTTTGGGGTCTAGATGGATCAAATGGAATCATTTTTGAAATACTATCCACAAAACCATAAGGCAGTCCTATTACTCTTCCTACATCTCTAATTACCATTCGTGCTTTTAATTTTCCAAAAGTTATTATATGTGCAACACCGTTTTTGTATTTATCAGTTAAATATTTAAAAACTAAATCCCTTTTTTCTTCGCAAAAATCAATATCAAAATCTGGCATTGATATACGGTCTGGATTTAAAAATCTTTCAAATATTAAATTAAATCTAATTGGATCTACATCTGTTATTGATAAGCACCATGCAACTAATGAACCTGCTCCTGATCCTCTGCCTGGACCAACTGGAATATCATTATTTTTTGCCCAATTAATATAGTCTGAAACAATTAAAAAATAACTAGCATACTTCATCTTGGTAATAATTTTTAATTCATGGTCCAATCTTTTTTTATATTGCAAAAATTTCTCATCTTTATTTAATTTTGATTCTTCAATATTAAAAATTTTTTTGAATTTATCTTTCAAACCAATCTCGGAGTCTTCAGATAAAATTTTGTCAGGGTCTATACCTTTTTGAGAACTTATATTAGGTAAAACAGGATCTGATATTTCTGGTCTAAAATTACATCTAAAAGGAATGTTATAATTATTTTGAATAGCCTCTGGTAAATCGCTGAATAACTTTAACATTTCATCGGTTGTCTTAAAATAATGTTGATTTGTAAATTTATGTCTATTTTTATCATTTATGTATGTTTTGTTTCCAATGCAGATTAGTGCATCATGAGCTTCGTACATTTCTTTGTGTAGATAAAAAACCTCATTAGTAGCTATAATTGGAATTTTTAAATCAGATGACTCTTTTAAATTATTCTTTTCAAACTCTTGCTCATTAGTATCACCATGTCTTTGTATTTCTATATAAAACCTATCGCCAAAATTATCTGATATTTTTTTGTAAAGTTTTTTAATATCTTCAAATTTTCCCTTGTTAAAAAGTTTACCAAAAAATCCATGGATAGACCCTGAAAATATTATTATACCATCATTATTTTTAAATAATTCGGTAATCTCTAAATTTGGAGGTTCAATTGTATCGTTATTTAAATATGATTTAGATGAAAGATCTAATATTTTTTTGTAACCATTTTTATTTGTTGCTATCAAAGGTAAAAGCCCAATTGTATCTTTATATTTAAAATTTATCTGCGTTCCAATAATAGGTTGCGATCCTGCTTTGGATATACTTTCTGAAAATTCTAATGAACCACACAAATTAGATGTATCAGACAAACCTACGGAATTTATTTTATTTTGTTTACAAAAATCTTTTAAATCGTCTATTTTTACAGCTCCTTCGCAAATAGAATATTGAGTATGAACTTTTAAATGATTAAATTTAAGATTATTTGATTCTTGCATTGATAGTTTTAATATTACCATCAATCATTTCAAGTTTGCAATCTGCCTTATTAGCAAAATATCTATTGTGGGTTGCAAAAATAATTATTCTATTTCTACTTTTGAGTTTATACAAAATATCAAAAACCTCTTTAGCTGTTGAATGATCCAAGCTTCCAGTGGGTTCATCAGCTAAAATAATTTGCGGCTCATTTATTAAAGCTCTTGCAATTGCAATTCTTTGCATTTCACCACCAGATAATTCTGAAGGATAATGATTAATTCTATCTGTCAGACCCATTTTTTTAATAATTTGCTTTGCTTTCTCTGTAATTTTTTTTTTATTATTATTTAAAGCTAGTCCAGCAAGGTAAACATTCTCCAGTGCTGTAAAATCAGGAAGGAGATTATTTTGTTGATATATTATGCCAATTTTATTTGCTCTAATTTTATCATTTGTAGTAGAATTAAAAAAATTAATTGTATTTTTATCTATTTTTATCAACCCTGATGTAGGTTTGTCAATTAGAGACAAAATATTTAACAAGGTTGATTTGCCGGATCCAGAAGGTCCCACAATTGAATAAATCTTTCCTAAATCAAATTTAAAATTAATTTTTTTTAAAACTGTAATTTTTTTATTTGTTATAAATGATTTAGAAATTTTATTAAGTGTAATTAAACTATTCATATTTTAAAGATTTAACTGGGTCTAGTTTTGATGCTTTTATAGCAGGAAATATTGACACAATAATTGTAATCAAGATTGAACTAATTGAAATTATCAAAATCGAAAGAAAATTAATTTCTGATGGCATTTTGCTTAAAAAATAAATTTCCTCAGGAAACAAACTAATATTGAAAATCGTACTCAAGAAAGCTCTAACATTTTCTATATATATTGAAAAAGTAACACCCAGAATAATACCAAAAAATGTTGCCGATGATCCAATAATTACACCAACAAGAAAAAATATTTTAGTAATTGATTTATTTAACACTCCTATAGATTTAAGTATTGCTATCTCACGTGTTTTATTTTTAACCATTATAGTCAAGCCTGATATTATATTAAAAGCAGCAACAATAATTATTAAAGATAGGATTATAAACATTACATTTCTTTCAACTTTTAACGCTGAAAATAATGATTTATTCATATCGGCCCATGTATAAATAAATTCATTTTTAAAAATATTACGGATTATATTTTTACTATTTTCAATATTAGAGGGATTTTTTAAATATATTTCCAAATTTCTAGTACTTTCATCAAAATTAAAAAAATCCTCTAGCGTATCAATATTAATAAATGCAACATTATGATCAAACTCTGAAAAACCACTATCGAAAATTGAATTAACAACGAATGTTTGCTGTTTAGGAAGATTTCCAATTATAGTCTCAACGCCAGCAGAAGACATAACTGAAACTTTATCACCTAATTTTAAATTTAAAGAAAAACTTAATTCTTTACCTATAGAAATATTATTAGCGTTTAAATTATTTCTATCACCAATAAAATTTTTATTCTTAACAATTTGTAGTTTTAAAAAATCATTTTTACTATAACCTCTCAAAATTATACCTTTGGTAAAATTTTTATTTAACAAAACACCTTCCCCACTACTTGTGAAAATTAAATTGTCTGAGATAATTTCTAAATTTTTATTTTTTAAGCTTCGTTTATCTATCTGTCTTTCATAAGGATCAATTACTATGTGTGCGTTAAATCCAACTATTTTATCTATTAATTCATTTCTAAAACCATTCATAACCGACATCACAATGATTAAAACTGCAACTCCTAAGCTAATTCCTATAAATGAAAATATTGATATAACGTTAAGGAAACCATCTTTTTTTCTGGTTTTTAAATACCTTAAAGTAATTTCTTTTTCTAATGTAGAAATCAAATCTGTTCTTTTTGGTTATTTATTAATTTAGCTATTTGATCAATTGACAAATTTTCAGGGTCTTTTCCAATTTCTTTAAACTCAAATAAATCGCCATCAGATTTTTTTCCGATAATAATTTGATATGGTATACCAAGTAAATTAAATTTTTTCATTTTTGAAGAAAAATTTTCATCAGTATCATCAAGAATTGTGTCAATTTTTTTACTATTTAAAATTTTATATATTTTTTCTGCTTTTTTTAAATTAGATGTTTCGTTTTTAGTAATCATTGGAATAATCGCTACCTCATAGGGAGCAACGCTTAATGGCCACTTCATAATTTCATCTTTCTCATTATATTTGGCCTCTATGATAGCCCCTACCAATCTTGAAACACCTACTCCATAAGATCCCATTTTAACAAAATCCTTTTTTCCTCCTGGTAGATCTACTGAAGCATTTAATGGTTTAGAGTATTTATCTCCAAAGTAAAAAATATGCCCAACTTCAATACCTTTGGTAATAAGTCTATTTTCAGAAGAAACTTTTTTCTCGAATTCTTGTTTATCAAATTTGTCATCTGTTACAGAGTAAAAAAATTCATATTTTTTTCTTAAATCTTCTAATGATTTTTTTTCAACGGTAGTTTGATCGTATTCTACATCAAAAATTCTTTTATCAGTAAAAATTTTACTTTCTCCTGTTTCCGCTAAAATAATAAACTCATGTGATAAATTTCCACCAATTGGTCCGGTATCAGCTGCCATTGGAATTGCTGTTAATGTTAATCTTTTAAAAGTTCTTAAGTAAGATAGAAAAAATTTATTATATGAATATAAAGCTTCATCATCATTTATGTCGAAGGAATAAGCATCTTTCATATAAAATTCTCTACAACGCATTATCCCAAATCTTGGTCTCAACTCATCTCTAAATTTCCACTGGATATGATAAAGAAGTTGAGGTAACGATTTATAAGATTTTATATTTGATCTAAATATATCAGTTATTAATTCTTCATTAGTTGGACCATATAACATTTCTCTGTTTTGGCGATCCTTAATTCTAAGCATTTCATCTCCATAATCATCATAACGTCCACTTTCTTTCCAAATTTCACTTGATTGTATTGTTGGCATCAAAATTTCTTGAGCTCCTATTTTGTTTTGTTCTTCTCTTACGATTTTTTCAATTTTTTTCATAATTTTAAATCCTAATGGTAACCAAGAATAAATTCCTGCAGAAGATTGTTTTATCATTCCTGTTCTAAGCATTAGTTTATGAGACTTTATTTTCGCTTCAGTTGGATTATTTTTTAAAATAGGTATAAAAGCTTTTGAGAAATACATTTTAACTTATTATGTTTTTTAAATCAAAATATTCAATTAAATTCTTACTAAGTTGATGTTTGTAAATGGTTTTTTGCCCGTTTTTTCTTTAGAAAATTTTCTACAAGCTATTTTTAAGGTATCTATAAGATTAGATTCTTGCTTTTTACTATTGAGTGAGAAAGTTTTTGTTATATTATCTATTTCATCTTCTAAACCATTAATGAATTCTTCTTTTTGTAGTATAGGAAGACCTTTAAAAGTTAAGATTGGTCTTTGATGAATATTTCCTTTAGGTGTAATCATAACTGTTACCTCAATATAACCATTATTACTCAAATTTTTTCTGTCTTTAATAGATTGTGAGTCTTCATCAACGCTAATATTGCCGTCTAAATAAAGTCTTCCACTTGGTGCTTTATCATAAACCTCAGGATTGGTTCCTGGTGATAACTTGACTATGTCTCCATTTTCAACCTGAATAGGAAAAGGAACCTGCATCTCTTTGGCAAAATTAATATGCTCAATCATATGCCTATGCTCTCCGTGGACTGGAATAACGCATTTTGGTTTTACCCAATCATACATGTCTTTTAAGTCCTCTCTATTTGGGTGACCTGAAACATGAACAAATTCACTGTCCTCTGATATTACTTCAATCCCATCTTTGACTAAGTTATTGTGCAGTTTATATAGTTTTTTTTCATTCCCAGGAATTATCTTGGATGAAAAGATTACAGCATCACCTTTTTCAATAAATACATCAGGATGTATTGAATTAGAAATTCTCATCATCGCACCCATTGGTTCGCCTTGGCTTCCTGTACACAAGTATACAATTTTTTCCCTAGAAAAATTTTTTGCTTCTCTTGAATCTATTGGTTCAATTATATTTTTTAAATATCCACACTGTTTAGCAGCTTTATAAATTCTATGCATTGATCTACCAACCAAGGATATTTGTCTTCCTGTTTTCTCTGCACAATAAAAAACTGTTTCCATACGAGCCACATTTGAGGCGAAAGAAGTTACGATAACTCTTTTCTTGAGTCTGCTCATAATATTTAACAAACTTTTTCTTACATCTAATTCTGAACCAGATCTTCCAACACTAAATACATTTGTGGAGTCGCAAATCATTGCTAAAACTCCATCTTTTCCAATTTGTTTCAATCTTTCAGAATTAATTTTTCCACCTATAAGAGGGTTTGGATCAACTTTCCAGTCTCCAGTATGAAGTATTGTTCCTCCTGGAGTTTTTATTCTTAGTCCGTTTGGTTCTAAAATCGAGTGAGTTAATGTGATATATTCAATTTCAAAAGGTTCTAGATTTATAGTGCCATTAAGATCTACGATCTTTAAATCCTTTGTAATATCTATATTTTTTTCTTTAAATTTTTCTTTTATTAATATTGCGGTAAAAGGTGTTGCAAAAATTTTACATTTTAGTTGAGGCCATAAGTGTGCGATTGCACCGATGTGATCTTCGTGAGCATGAGTTAAAACTATACCTAAAAGATTTTCTTTTCTATCAACTATAAAACCTGGATCTGCATAAATAAGATCAATTCCTGGTAAACTATCGTCAGCAAATGTAACTCCAATATCAACCATTATCCATTTGTGTTCACTTGGTTTTCCATAAGCAAAAAGATTCATATTCATACCAATTTCGCCAGACCCGCCTAGAGGACAAAATAAAAATTCATTTTTCATCTGTTAATAAATCCGTAGCTCTTATAAGACCATTTATAGTAATTTCATTATTTATATAAACATTAGAATTTATGGAATTTTTAAATAAATCAGCAAAACCACCTGTTATAATTATTTTAAAATTTTTTTTTGTTTCTTTTCTAATTAAACTTATAATGTTATCAATTAAACCATTATAACCCCAAAAAAAGCCAGATCTTACTGCGGAAACTGTATTTAGACCAATAATTTTATTTGTTTTTTTAAGATGAAGATTAGGAATTAAACTTGCTTTCTTAATTAAGGTATTTAAGGACAAACGAACACCTGGAGCAATCACACCACCGTAATAGACTTTATTTATTAAAACATCAAAAGTTGTAGCGGTACCAAAATCCAATATAATAAAATTTCCTTTTTTGTTTAAAAGGCTGATTGCATTAGCAATTCGATCAGATCCAACTTGTTTTTTATTCACTTTAATTTGTATCAATTTTTTTAAAGGTAAATTTTTAAGTTCAACGATTTTTATTCTATATGATTTTTTAAAAAAATTTTTCAATACTTTAAATGATTTTGGAACGACACTTGAAAAAAGACATTTTTTGATTTGAGTTTTTTTCAGTTTAATTTTATTTAAAGATTGTTTAAGTAAATTTAAATTTAATTTGGTTGTTTTGAGATATATTTTTTTTATAATTTTTTTTTTTGAATTAACTAAACAAATTTTAGTTTCAGTATTTCCTATATCACCTACTAAAATCATAATCCTTTACTCAGTTGAAGAGTATTAATTTTTGGAATAAACTTTTCATATATTTCTTTTAATTTTTTAATTATTTCTTTTTTTTTAATTTTTTTTTTTGATACCTCATAAAGATTTGTTGTTGGATAACTTTTTATAACAGGATTTTTAACTAAATTAATTCCAATTCCTATAATCATATACTTTTTATTATTTTTTTTCACTATTTCTTGAAGTATTCCAGAAATTTTTTTTTTTATTTATTAATAAATCATTTGGAGGTTTAATACTAATTCTTTGCTGACAATAAAAAGATAGTAGTTTTTTTATTAATAAGCAATTTATTAAAGTCATTTTTTTCAATGAAAAATTATTTACATTAAAATTAAAAAAAATACTTACAAATAAATTCCCTTTAAATGAAATCCATCTTTTTCCGTATCTTCCTCTACCTTTTTTTTGATTTTCAGCAATTATAATTCCTGATTTATTATTTGTATTTTTTATTATTTTTATAGCTATATCGTTTGTGCTATTTACTTTTTTATAGTTAAATTTTTTTAATACCATCATATTAAATTTATTTTTGATATTATTTCAATTAATTTACTTGGATATGTAAAATAAAATAAAACTAAAACTGTTGAAATAGTTAGAGTAAATTTTAATGCCATACTATGATCTTTGTCATATTTCTCTCTTTCTTTATCAAAATACATAATCTTAACTACTTTAAGATAATAAAATGCTGCTATCACAGTCGACAAAAGACCTATTATTGCCAAATAATACATTGACTGATCTAGTACAGCTTTAAAAATATAAAATTTTGCAAAAAAGCCTGCTAACGGAGGTATTCCTGCTAAAGAAAAAAGTATAATTAATAATGACAGTGATATAAGTGGATGATTCTTTGATAATCCTGATAAATCTTCAATATCCTCATAAAATTTGTCATTTCTCTTTAACATGAAAAGACAACAAAAAAAACCAATGTTCATAACTAAATATATTGAAATATATAAAACTGAACTTTGAATACCTTGATTTGAGCCAACTGACAATCCAGCTAACGCATATCCCATGTGTCCGATTGAACTATAAGCAATTAACCTTTTAAGATTTCTTTGACCTATTGCAGCTATAGCTCCGAAAACCATAGAAGCTATTGATAAAAAAACTATTATTAATTGCCATTGATCAATTAGATTTATGAAAGGAACATATAAAAACCTTATAAAAACTGTTAAAGCTGCAATTTTTGGTGCTACTGCAAAAAATAATGTTACTGAAGTTGGAGACCCTTCGTAAACATCCGGTGCCCACATATGAAAAGGGACTGCAGAAATTTTAAACGCTAAACCAACTAAAACAAATACAATACCAAAGGTTATTCCATACTGATCATTATTCATAACAATAGATATTTCATCAAAATTTGTAGTTCCACAAAATCCATAAATCAACGAACATCCGTATAACAATAACCCAGATGATAAAGCACTTAATACAAAATATTTTAGTCCAGCCTCTGAGGATTTTACATTGTCTCTATTAAAAGAGGCTAATACATATAGAGCTAATGATTGTAATTCTAGACCAATATAGAATACTATTAAATCATTAGAACTTATCATTACCATCATTCCTAAAATTGAAGATAAAATTAATATTGGATACTCAATCTGAAATATTTTAAAAATTTTCAAAAATTTGGATGAAGTTATTAATATAAAAATACCAGCTATAATGGTCAAAGTTTTCATAAAAGTTGATAGAAAATCAATTTTATAACTTTCATTAAAAATTACTAAAGCTACATTTGAAGGATTATTTAAAATAAGGATGATAGAACCAGCAAGTCCTAATATTGACAAGTTATTTATTAAACTTGAACTATTTTTTTTAAATACACCTAAAATTAATAGAAACATAATTAATAAAGAAATAAATATTTCAGGGTAAATAAAATTAAGCTTTTCCATTAATTAATTAATTTTTGTTAAATTATTTTTATACATTTCGATTAAATTATATACTGATACTTCTGTAGTACTTAATAATATTTCTGGATAAAATCCAAAAAATAAAGTTGGCAAAGCTAAGCAGATAAGTACAAATACTTCAGATTTGTTTAAATCACTTATATTAAGTAATTCTTTATTAGTTAATTTTCCAAATACTACTCTTTTATAGAGCCATAACATATATGCTGCACCTAAAATAACTCCTAAACTTGCTATTATTGCTACTAGGTAATTATCTTTAAAAACTCCAATCAAAACTAAAAATTCACCTACAAATCCACTCGTACCAGGTAATCCAAGTGCTGCTAATGTAAATATCATCAACAAAACTGAATAATTTGGCATAACAGAAATAAGTCCACCGTAAGTATTTATAAGTCTTGAATGAACTCTTTCATAAATAATTCCTACTGATAAAAATAATCCTGCGGAGACTAAACCATGACTTATCATTTGAAATATACTTCCTTCTAAACCTTGTTGTGTGATAGTAAATATTCCGAGTGTTACAAAACCCATATGTGCTACAGAAGAATAAGCGATTAGTTTTTTCATGTCTTCTTGCATAAGCGCAACAAGTGAGGTGTAAATTATAGCAACCAAACTTAAAGTATAGACGAAAGGTGTAAATAAATCAGAAGCCAGTGGAAACAATCCAATAGAAAATCTTAAAAATCCATAACCAGCCATTTTTAACAATATTGCAGCAAGCAAGACTGATCCGGCTGTGGGCGCTTCAACGTGAGCATCGGGCAACCAAGTGTGGAAAGGCCACATTGGTGTTTTTACAGCAAATGAGCTAAAAAAAGCTAACCATAAATAATTTTGATAATTAGGATTAACTCCTGTTTCATATAATTGTACTACGTCAGTAGTACCTGAAGTTAAATAAATTACAATTATTGCGATTAGCATCAAAACAGAGCCAAGAAGAGTGTATAAAAAAAACTTGAATGCAGAATAAACTCTTCTTTCACCTCCCCAAATACCAATAATTAAAAACATTGGAATTAATCCACCTTCAAAAAATAAATAAAAAATTACTAAGTCTAATGAACAAAAAACACCAATCATTAGACTTTCAAGTATTAAAATTGAAATAAGAAAATCTTTTAATTTATATTTTACATTATTGTTTACATAAATTATTGACAAGGGAGTGATAAAAGTTATCAAAATAACAAACAAAATTGATATACCGTCTATACCAACTTTATAATTAACAAAGCCTTTTAACCAGTTCTTCTCTTCAATAAATTGAAATTCAAATGTGGAATTATCAAATGAATACCATAGATAAATTGACAAAAAAAAATTTACGAAAGTTACAAACAAAGCAATATATTTAATAATTTGCTTACTTTTTTCAGTATTTTCATTTACAAAAAATAAAAAAAATGCCCCTACCGAAGGTAATAAGATTAGTGAAGATAAAATTGGAAAATCCATTACTTTAAAATTAAGAATGTCAAAATTGCAGAGAAGCCTAAAAGCATAATAAATGCATATTGATAAATATAACCAGTTTGAAATTTTTTAGCTCTAATTGAAAAAGATTTTATTAGTTTTGAGACTCCGTCTGGTCCAAAGCGGTCAATAATCTGTAAATCTACAAATTTCCAAAAAAATAATCCTATCTTTTTTGAAGGTTTTATAAAAATATATTCATAAAATTCATCAAAATACCATTTATTTAACAATAAATTATATATAGGCTTATTGGAATCAACAATCGCAACAATTAACTTATTATTTTTAATGAACAAGTAATAGGAAATTGGGATTGATAAAACAACTAAAATAGGAGTTACCATTATTATAAATAAAGGTGGATGTTGTGTACTCAGTGGTTTCAAAAACATTATCGAATCTTTCCAAAAATAATAATTATCCTCAATATTGATAAAAAGATCTTTAAATAAGAAACCAGCTAATATTGATCCAGCTGAAAGAATAATTAAAGGAACTAACATAAATAGTGAAGATTCGTGAATTGCCTCTTTTTTAATCTCGTCATTATTATAACTTCCGTGAAATGTTTTAAATATTAGTCTCCAAGAATATATTGATGTTAAAAAAGCAGTAAAAATTCCAGTGTAAGCTGCTAAAATACCTGTAGTGTTACCTTTGATATATGCAAATTCAATTATTGCATCTTTTGAATAAAAACCTGATAAAAAAGGAAATCCTGTTAAAGCCAAAGTTCCAATTATCATCATAACCCATGTGAATGGCAGTTTTTTCCAAACAGATCCCATTTTATTAATATTTTGTTCGTCTTTAAATGCGTGAATAACTGATCCAGAACCCAAAAATAGCAATGCTTTAAAAAAAGCATGCGTAAATAAATGAAACATTGCAACATTGTATGCGCCAACTCCAGCAGCAAAAAACATATATCCAAGCTGACTACAAGTTGAATAAGCGATAATCTTTTTAATATCATTCTGAACTAGCGCAACTGTGGCAGCAAAAAAAGCTGTAGACATTCCTATTATTGTAACTACATTTAATGCTAAAGCAGAGTATTCAAAAATTGGTGAACATCTTACTACCAAAAAAACACCTGCAGTAACCATGGTGGCGGCATGTATTAATGCTGAAACTGGTGTTGGTCCCTCCATTGCATCTGGTAACCATGTATGTAGTAAAATTTGTGCGGATTTTCCCATAGCACCAATAAATAAAAGTAAACAAATTAAATCTAAATAGTTTATTTTAGTACCAAAAAATGAAAGAGATTTATAACTATTTATTTCAGATACTTTAACAAAAACCTCATCATAATTTATAGTTCCAAACAAATAAAAAATTAAAAAAATTCCGATAGCAAAACCAAAATCACCAATCCTATTTACCAGAAAAGCTTTTATTGCAGCGGCATTTGCTGTTTCTTTTTTATACCAAAAACCAATTAGGAAATACGAGCAAAGTCCTACACCCTCCCATCCAAAGAATAACTGTAAAAAATTGTCTGCAGTTACTAGAGTCAACATTGCAAATGTAAATAAAGACAAATAAGCCATAAACCTAGGTTTGTGTGGATCGTGAGACATGTAGCCTATTGAATAAATATGAACTAGCGCCGATATAACAGTCACAACAACTAACATGACAGAAGATAATGGATCTATTTTTATGGACCAATTAACATTTAATGAGCCTGAATTAATCCAAGAAGAAATAATAATATTATTTTCATAGCCATGGAATATTGTGTTGTAGAATATTAATAATGATAAAAATGCTGAAATTAATACAAACAAGGTTGTAATTATTTCTGAACTTCTTTCACCAATATATCTCCCAAAAAAACCTGAAATTATAGAGGCTACAAGTGGAAGAAATAAAAGTAAAATTTCCATATTAACCTTTTAAGCTTTGAATTTTTTCAACATCAATATCTGAAGTGTTTCGGTAATACACAACTATAATAGCTAATCCTATAGCTGCTTCAGCAGCAGCAACTGTCAAAATAAATAAAGTAAAAATTTGTCCAGTTAAATCTTTTAAATATATTGAAAAAGATACTAGGTTAATATTTACAGACAATAAAATTAATTCAATACTCATTAATATTACAATAATATTTTTTCTATTTAAAAAAATTCCAGCAATACCTATGGAAAAGATTATTGCGCCTAAAGTTAAATAATGACCTAAACCTATTTCACCCATCTATGTCGACTCCTTTATTGCTCTGAATATCGACCAGTTTAACGCTTTCAGATCTTTCCCTGGAAATTTGAGTAAAATAACTTTGCCTTTTTAATCCAGATCTTTGTCTAAAAGTAAGTACAATTGCTCCAATCATAGCAACCAATAAGATTACACCACTTAACTGAAATAGATGAATGTAATCTGTGTATAAAATATTTCCAATTGAATGTGTATTTGAAATTGTGAGATTAGATGAGTCAGATATTGACGAAATGACCTCTGGTTTAAATTTCCAGCCTCCAATTACTATAATTAATTCAAAAAAAATAATTACACTAATTAATAAGCCCAAAGGAATATGTTTTGAACTACCAATTGAACTAAACCATTGTTTTTTTTGTTGTGCCACGTTAAGCATCATAACAACAAATAGAAATAAAACTGCAACTGCACCTACATAAACAATTAACATGATCATTCCTACGAACTCTGCTCCAATCATTATAAACAGACAAGATATGCTTATAAAATCCAATATTAAAAAAAAAACTGAGTGCACTGTATTTTTAGATGCAGTTACCATTATTGCTGAAAAAATAGCAATAAATGAAAAAGCATAAAAAAATAAAGAGTGTGCTAACATATTTTTTATCTATAAGGATTATCAGCTTTAATATTCGCTGCTAAAATATTTTCCCAACGATCACCGTTATCAAGTAATTTTTCTTTATTATAATAAAGCTCCTCTCTTGTTTCAGTACTAAACTCAAAGTTTGGTCCTTGCACAATTGCATCAACTGGACAAGACTCTTCACAAAGACCACAATAAATGCATTTCATCATATCAATATCGTATCTTGTTGTTTTACGGCTACCATCACTTCTTTCTGCTGACTCAATAGTGATTGCCTGGGCTGGACAAACCGCTTCGCAAAGTTTACAAGCTATACATCTTTCTTCACCGTTAGGATATCTTCTTAGCGCATGCTCTCCTCTGAATCTTGGGCTAATTTTTCCTTTTTCAAATGGATAATTAATTGTTTTTTTTTCTTTAAAAATTTCTTTAAAAGCTAAAAATAATGCACTTAAAAAATCTAACAATAGTATTGTTTTAAAAAATCTTAGAATTTTCATATTCAATTTGATGGTAAAAGATTAAAAAAAAACAAATATGATGCTGTAATAACAACCCATATCAGTGACATTGGTAAAAAAACTTTCCAACCTAATCTCATAAGTTGATCATATCTATAACGTGGCACTATAGCTTTGACTAAAGCGAATAATATAAATAAAAATAAAATTTTAAATATCAGCCACGCATAATCAGGAATAAAATTAAAAGGAAAAATTTCTAACGGAGACAACCAGCCGCCCAAAAATAGTATTGATCCTAGAGCACACATTAGTAATATATTTGCATATTCACCAAGCCAAAACATAGCATACATCATTCCTGAATACTCTGTTTGATATCCAGCTACTAGCTCTGCTTCTGCTTCAGGTAAATCAAAAGGGGGTCTATTTGTTTCAGCCAACGCTGATATAAAAAAAATAACAAACATTGGAAATAATGGAATTATAAACCACAAATCTTTTTGAGCTAAAACTATATCAGTCAAATTTAATGATCCAACGCATAACAAAACATTAATAATTATTACACCTATTGAAACTTCATAAGAAACCATTTGAGCAGCAGACCGTATAGCTCCTAAAAATGGATATTTTGAATTTGATGCCCAACCACCCATAATTATTCCATAAACACCTAATGATGAAATTGCAAAAATATAAAGTATACCAACATTAATGTCTGCAATTACAAAATTTTCACTAAAAGGAATAACTGCCCAAGCTATTAACGCGAGAGTCATTGTTACAATTGGTGCTAATATAAAAATAATTTTATTTGCGCTAGCAGGTATAATTATTTCTTTAAAGAGATATTTTAATGCATCAGCCAAAGACTGTAACAAACCAAAAGGGCCAACAACATTTGGTCCTCGTCTTTTTTGAACAAAGGCCCAGACTCTTCTGTCTAGCCAAACAACCATTGCAACAGCAGTTAAAACAGGAATTAGTAAAAATAAAATTTTGTATGTTTCAGAAAAAATTATATTTAAATAATCAAACATATTAACCTTCTGTTCCAGTTGATTTTAACTTTATTTTTTCATTTCTACATTGAAACATTGTTTTAGAAGCTCTAGCAATTGAATTTGAATAATAATAGTCAATGTTATTTATTTTTACCTTTTCATTTATGAACTTTAAATTCTCTTTATTAGTGGCTAATACCTCTACATCTTTTTGTTTCATTAAATTTAGATAATTTAATAAACTACTATCTAACTCTTCTTTATTGTTAAATAATTTTTTTCCACTTATAAATTCAGATAGTTCATTGATAACTTGCCAATCTTCTTTGGCATCGCCTGGTGGGTAAGAAGCTTTGTACGCTTTTTGAATCTTTCCTTCAATGTTTGTAAAGAAACCATCCTGTTCAGTATAAGCAGCTCCAGGTAGAATTATATCAGCAATTTCAGCTCCTCTATCTCCATGTGAACCTTGATAAATTATAAATTCATTTTTTTTAGTAAAATTTAAACTATCTTGACCTAACAAAAATACCACCTCATAATTATGATTATTTAAATTTTGCAATATTTTATTAGATCCAGTATTAGATTGAAATATCCCTAAATCTAGACTGCCTACGGTTGATGCATTTTCTGAAATTATATTTAAAGAATTCCATTGACTATTAATCTTATCATTTTTTTTTAAAAAATTTTTAATAGACTCAAAAACGTATTCGCCTGAAGTAGAAGACAATATAGATTGACCCAAAATAACTATTGGTTTTTTTGAAGATTTAATAATGTTTGATATCTCATGCTTATCATTAACAATTTCTTTTATAATTTCTGTTGATCCATTTAGGGCCTGATATGGATAAGTTAAATCTCCCACATCATTTAGTGAAATAATTTTAATTTTATTTTTTAAATAAGTTTTTCTAATCCGAGAATTTAGTATTGTTGCCTCAAATCTTGGATTAGAACCAATTAAAAAAATAAAATCGCTTTGCTCAATACCATTTAATGATGAATTGAATAAATAATTTTCTCTTTTTTCAGAATTTAAATAAATATTACAATTTCTAGATTCTAAATTATTTGAGTTTAACGATTTGTTAAAAAATTCTTTGAAAATGTATAAACTTTCCATATTATTTAAATCTCCAGTAAAACCACATATTTTATCACTATCAGTTTCTTTAATCTTAGCTTTAATAATGTTGAAAACTTCTATCCATGATGCTTTATCAAATTTTTGATTATATTTTACAAAAGGAGTATCAAGTCTTTGATTTAAAAGACCGTCACAAGCATATCTGGTTTTATCTGATATCCATTCTTCATTTATATCTTCATTAATTCTTGGCAATACTCTTTTTACTTCCCAGCCATATGTATCGACTCTTATATTTGAGCCAACGGCATCCATAACATCTATTGTCTCAGTTTTTTTTAATTCCCATGGTCTAGCCTCAAAAACATATGGTTTAGAGGTTAAGGCTCCTACAGGACACAGATCTATAACATTGCCAGATAACTCGGACTCCATTGATTTCTCTAAATAAGTAGTTATTTCCATATTCTCACCTCTGCCAATAGCACCTAACTCTGGCACGCCCGCTATCTCAGTTGCAAATCTTACGCACCTTGTACAATGAATACACCTGGTCATTTGAGTCTTAATTAAAGGTCCCATATTTTTTTCTGGAACTGCTCTTTTATTTTCTCTGTATCTAGATTTATCTACACCATAAAACATCGATTGATCTTGTAGGTCACATTCTCCACCTTGATCACATACAGGACAATCTAATGGATGATTAGCTAATAAAAATTCCAT
>MDSW01017845.1_pt1 | contig 22374 bp, 19 predicted proteins | sample 811171 | NCBI WGS metagenome assembly MDSW01 (sample SAMN05326641, study PRJNA326480) | marine metagenome | isolation source: seawater | place: Atlantic Ocean: North West | collected 2012 | reverse complement strand
GATCCCGTTTGTTTTTTTTCTAAAGATGGAAAAGAATGTTTTCTAATTTCAGAGGGAATTTGGCGTTGGCGTTTAAATAATTTTTTTCAAAAATCAAATCATGATAGTTTTAATAAATTCATTATACAAATAGTTAAAAATCTATTAATTGACAAAAAAAGAGATAGATTTCGGATAAATCACGAATCTGTTTATGAGTTTGGGGAATCATTAATTTTTTCTGCAGAATTATATAATGAAAATTTAGAAAAAATATCAAATCAAGAAATAAAACTTTCTTTGAAAACTCAAGAAGGCACATCATTGGATTACTCTTTTATTTCAATTGGAGATGACTATATTTTAAATCTAGGAGAATTAAATCCTGGGAACTATGAGTTTTTTGCAAATACAAATTTTGGTGATAAAGATTTTGTTAAAAAAGGTAATTTTGTCATTAAGAATTCATTAATAGAAAAAAAGAATACAGTTGCTAATCACAATTTGCTTTATAATTTATCGAAGCAAAATAACGGATATTTTTTTCAATTAAATAACATTAATGATGTTCAAGATAAAATTTTAAATTCTAAAGATTTTAAATCTCGTTCTCATTATGAAATTGAAAGGACAACACTTTTTAATAATATTATCCCACTAATTCTAATATTTCTTTTTCTTTTTTTAGAGTGGTTTTTTAGAAAAAAGTTTATAGGATATTAGTTTTTTTCTTTGATTTACTATATTTGGGAAATTATAAATAATTATTAAATTTTTTTAAGATGAAAACAGGTCAGCAAGAAATTAATCCAAAAAAAGCCACTTTTTTATTAACTATAGCTTTTTTAGGAATACTAACAGTTCTATTTTCCAGTAGACTATTTTATACTATACCTCAAGGTTTTGAAGGTTATATATTTTACACTTTTGGCAACGGTCTTGATAAAGAAAATGTGAAAGGTCAGGGTTTTCATTTAAAATTTCCATGGGATAATCTAATCAAATACGATGTTAGAATTCAAGAAGATATGAGTACAATGGAGGTTCTAGCAGAAAATGGATTAACTATTGCTATGGAGTTATCATATAGATATAATCCTATGCCAGGAAAAGCTGGATATATTGAAGAAAATATTGGGTCTAATTATCAAGCAAAAATTATAATTCCAGAAATTAGATCAGTTTCTAGAGAGGTTATAGGTGAGTATTTACCAGAGGAGCTATATTCTACTAAGCGAGAAACTATTGAAGATGAGATTTTTGAAAAAACACAATCAGCATTAAATGAAAAGTTTATCAATTTAGATGCAGTTTTGATTAGGGATGTTACTCTTCCACAAACACTACAAGATGCTATTGAAAAAAAGTTAAAACAAGAACAAGAAACTTTAGAGTATGATTTTAAAATAGAAAAAGCTGAAAAGGAAGCGCAGAGGCAGAGAATTGAAGCTCAAGGTAAAGCTGATGCAAATGATATCTTAAATGCTAGTTTGACAGAAAATGTTCTTAGAGATAAAGGTATTGAAGCAACTATTAAGTTATCTGAATCGCCTAACTCTAAAGTAGTAGTAGTAGGGTCTGGAAAAGATGGGTTGCCTTTAATATTAGGAAATAATTAGTATTTATTTTTTTTAAGTAAGATTTCTTTTAAGAATTTTATATTATCTCTATGAGTTGCAGCTTCTATAAAATTCAGTGCTTTTGCAGATTTCTCCATTAGCTTTTTATTTTCTGTTATTAGTCTTTTTATCTCTTTTTCTGATGCATTATTGACATCTTCTTGTAATATTTTATTTGGATGTAATATTTCTTTTGAATTTTTTATTTGAAATTTAGATTTTCTTTTACTTTTTAGTGTTTTAGGTATGATATTGTTTTTGATATTATATTTTTCTTGAATTTTCCGTTTTCTATCAGTTTCAATTATTGTTTCTTCAATTGATTCAGTAATATTATCTGCATATAAAATTGCTTTTCCATTAATATTTCTCGCGGCTCGGCCTATAATTTGAATAAGTGATTTTTTTGATCTTAAAAACCCTTCTTTGTCAGCATCAATAATAGCTACTAATGAAACTTCAGGAAAATCTAAACCTTCTCGTAATAAATTAACTCCAACTAAAACATCAACATTTCCACTTCTAAGATTTTCCATGATTTCTATTCTTTCAATAGTGTCTACTTCTGAATGTATATATGAACATTTAACACCAGCTTCTATTAAATATTCACTTAACCTTTCTGCCATTTTTTTTGTTAATGTGGTAATTAAGATTCGTTCATTTTTTTTTATTTTTTCATGTATTTCATTTAATAAATCATCAATTTGGTTTTTCGATTTTCTTACTTCAATGATTGGTTCTAAAATGCCGTTTGGTCTAATTAGTTGTTCAATAACTACACCTCCACATTTTTTCATTTCATATTCTGATGGGGTAGCGCTAAGGTATATGGTTTGAGGAATTATATCTTCAAATTCATTAAAGTTTAAAGGCCTATTATCTAATGCAGATGGTAATCTAAAACCATAATCTACTAAATTTTTTTTTCTGGCTTGGTCCCCTCCATACATACCTTTTACTTGAGGTATAGTGACATGGCTTTCATCTATTACAAATAAAAAGTCTTCTGGAAAATAATCAAATAAACAAAATGGTCTTTCACCAACTAATCTTTTATCAAAATATCTTGAGTAATTTTCAATACCAGGGCAGTAACCTAATTCTTTTATCATCTCGATATCTAGTTCAGTTCTTTTTTCTAATCTTTCAGCTTCATCCAAAAGGTTATTTTTAATAAAATACTCTTTTTGAATACTTAAATCCTTTAATATGGTTGTTATAATTTCATTATTGGTGTTTGATATAAAAATACTATTTGGATAAATTATTAAGTTATTTATTTGGGTTTTAGTTTTATTATATAAATCTATTTCTTCTATTTCTTCTATTTCTTCTCCCCAAAAGTTTATTTTATATTTTTTTTCTAAATAACTAGGGAGTATTTCCATAGAATCTCCAATAATTTTAAATGTTCCAGGTTCTAAATCGTGTTTTACTCTACTGTACATTGCTGAAATAAATAGCCTGATTAATTGTTTTCTTGTAATGTTTTGATTTAATTCAATTTTTATCGTTTTTTCTTTGAATGATTTTGGATTTCCTAATCCATATATACATGAAACGGAAGAAATTACTATTATATCTTTTTTTCCAGAAAGAAGAGAAGATGTGGTGCTCAATCTCATTTTTTCTATTTCTTTGTTTATAGATAAATCTTTTTCTATGTATTTTCCAGTAACTGGTAGATATGCTTCTGGTTGATAATAGTCATAATAAGAAACAAAATATTCTACAGAATTATTTGGAAAAAATTCTTTGAATTCGGAATATAATTGTGCTGCTAAGGTTTTATTATGACACAAAATTAAGGTTGGTTTTTGAGTTTTCTCAATCACATTTGCAATAGTAAATGTTTTTCCTGAACCTGTAACTCCTAGTAAACACTGGTGGTTTTCGCCTTGGATTATTCCACTAGTAATTTTTTTTATTGCTTCTGGTTGGTCTCCAGTTGGTTGAAATGGAGCTTTTAGTTTAAACATGTTTTATACCTTGTATTTGTTTTTTCCATATTTCAAATGATAATTCAGCTTGTAGTATTAACATTTCTTGACCATTTATAATACTTGCTCCTTTTTCTTTCCCTTTTTGTAAAAATAGAGTTTCTATAGGGTTATAAATAACATCATACATATAATGTTTCTTTGAAAGCATTTCATAATTTATTTGAGGAAATTTTTTTATATATTCTTGTCCACCTAATATAGTGGTGTTAATAATTAATTTATGTGTTTCTAGATATTTTTCAGAATTTTTATATGAAATTATATTATCATCATTTGGTTTTCGAGAAACAACTAGGTATTCAATGTTTTTTTTTTGTAACACATAACATATGGATTTAGAAACTCCTCCATTTCCTAATACAAGCGCTTTTATTTTAAAGCTATTTAAAAATGATTCTAATGATTTTTCAAATCCAAAAACATCTGTATTATAGCCTTTTATGTTATTTTTTTTATTTATAAAAAGAGTATTTACTGATCTGGTTTTTTTTGAAATGATATCTAATTGATCAATATGATTTATTATTGATTCTTTATATGGGTAAGTTACATTTAAACCAGTTATATTTTTCGTTTTTAATAAAGTATTAAATTCTTCGATTTTTCTTAATTCATATAAATTATATGTAAAGTTTTTCAATCCTTCTTTTTTAAATTTATTTTCAAAATAAATTTTAGAACCAGAGTGTTGTAAGTTTTTACCAACTAAACCAAGATTATACATGTTTTTTTGTACTGAAATTTTCTATTATTATCAAGCTAACAAATCCAGCTAAAATAAAAAATAAGAGATGAAAGTTATTTTTTATATAATAAATAATACTCCCACTCTGATTTAACTCCTCTTTAATTGGGATTATTATTTCTAAAAATGCAGTGGGAGCTTCTGATCTTATTGGCCAAATAAAAATTAATGAACCAAAAACAAAACCTACAATTATTGCTAGCGTTTCTTCTCTAAACTTTTTAAATAGCCAGGATATCATTTTTGCTAAAGTGATTATTCCAAATCCCATTCCTAAAAGAAAAACAACTAAATATATCAACGAGTCTGTATCTTTATAAAATTGATTAATACTATCTTTTACTAAAAGGTTGTAATTCCCGAGAATAAGTAATAGATATGAACCTGAAAGTCCAGGGATAACCATGCCGATAATTCCAATCACTCCACAAAAAAATATAAATATAAGATTATTGTTTTCATTTTGAAATCCAGGTATTATAGCAATTGTAATTGCTATAATACCTCCAATTAAGAATAATAAAGTATGTTTATTTTTCCATTTAGGAATCATTTTTATTATAACAGGTATAGATGCTAATATTAAGCCAAAAAAATAAGATAATGTAAACTCTTTATTTTTTTCTAATAATTCAAAATATTCTAAAGCTTGAGCAAATAAGATGGCACTTAATATTATTCCTATAATTATTGGAATTAAGAATTCAAGTGAAAAATCTTGATAAACTTGTTTAAGCTTAATTTTGTAAATATTATTTAATGATTTTTTATTAATTGAGGAAATGGCATTGATTAATTTTTCATATATACCTAATATTAAAGCAATTGTTGCTCCAGAAAGTCCAGGAATAACATTGGCGACTCCAATTAATATACCATTGAATATATTTTTTAAAAAATACAAAATAGTTTTATTGTTTTTTTTCTAAATAAGCTTGATACCCTCCTGAAAGATTAGACACATTGTTCATTGAATATTTTTTTCTTAAAATATGAACTACAGCAGCTCCTCTTCTTCCACTATTACAATATATAATAACAGGTTTTTTTCTCTCTATTTTTTCTATTGAATCTAAAATTTGGTCCATAGGTATATTTAATTTTGAAATATGACCTTCTTCAAATTCATATTCTTCTCTTACGTCTATAATTTGAATGTTTTTTGATTTTAAATCAAGAAAATCTTGAATGTCAATTTCTTGCATAAATATTTACTTTAAAAATTGATGAAATGTGTCTCCCCTTAACCCTAGTCTTAAACATTCAAGAGGAATTACTGATTTTGGGTCTATATTTCCTAAATTAACATTAGCCCCCATTAATTTTATAAACCAAACTTGCTGGTCCTTTTTGGGAGCTTCCCATAAGATTTTTTCATTGGGAATCTTTGTTAAGATTTCTTCTATTAAATCAGATCTTATTTCTCCATCTTTTCTAAAAACACCAACTGTCCCACTTTCTCTAGCTTCTGCTGTCACTTTCCAAGACCCAGCATCTAATTCTTTCTCCATTAATTGAATCCATTTAGAAGGAGCTAGTATTCGATTTGATTTTTTATATCCAACTTCTGAGAAAACAGTAAAATTTTTAGATAAAATCGATATGTATTCACACTTTTTTTTATGATTAATATCAATGGAGCCATCTGAAACCTCAATAGTATCTAGATTTAAATCTTTAATAAAACTTATATAATCATCAAACATGTTTCTTATGACAAAAGCCTCAAATAAGGTGCCTCCTAAATGAACTTTGATATTATTTTTTTGATAAAGTCTAATTTTTTCTTTTACATTTTTTGTAATTATTCCAGTTCCAAAACCAAGCTTAATAATATCTATAAAATTAGCACAACTTTCCATTAAATTTTCTACCTCTCTATGACTTAAGCCTTTATCCATTACCATGGTCAAGCCGACATCTCTATTCTTGTTTGTTCTATTAGGTAAATCTTTTAAATTAAAATTCATTTTTCAAAAAATTAACTCAAAAATACAAAATACTTAATGTCTAATTAAATCCTAAATAAAAAGTTATTTACATTTGTAAACACTGTTATTAATTAATCAATGGTACTTATAAAATCAGTTTCTGGAATTAGAGGCACAATTTTCAGAGAAGAGGAAGAGAATTTTTCACCTTTTAATGTTCTGAAATTCATATCTATTTTTGGGTTGTATTTAAAAAATAAAAAATCTAATCCAACAGTGATTTTAGGTAGAGATGGTAGAATATCAGGTCCTCATATATCTAAATTAATTTCACTACACCTTTCGGAAATGGGGATTAATGTAATTAATATAGGATTGACCGCTACTCCTACTGTAGGTTTGTATGTATTGCATAAAAAAGCAACGGGTGGAATTATGATATCAGCTAGTCATAATAGTATAGATTGGAATGCATTAAAATTTTTCAATAATAAGGGGGAGTTTTTAACAAAGGAACAAAGTGAATACATTATTAATTATAAAATAGAATCAAAAAAATCTGATTTTTTTAATAAAATAAAAGGTCAAATTACACTGGTTAATGATGCTGTTGATTTTCATATTTCTTCCATTTTAGAACTAGAGGAAGTTTTAGTTGAAAAAATCAAGAAAAAAAACATAAAAATCGTTTTAGATGGAATAAATTCATCTGGTGGTTTAATAGTGCCAAAATTATTAGAAGCGTTAAATATTTCTGTTATTAAATTAAATTGTGTTCCAAATGGTTTTTTTGATCACAATCCAGAGCCTATTCCTAATAATTTAAAAAAATTATCTTCTACTGTTGTATCACAAAAAGCTGACTTTGGAATTGCAGTAGACCCTGATGTTGATAGATTAGTTTTTGTTTGTGAAGATGGAAGTTTTTTTGGTGAAGAATATACAATTATAGTAATAGGCAACTATATTTTATCTAAATTAAAAGGAAGTACCGTTTCTAACTTATCTTCCTCTAATGGTTTGCGAGATATTACTATAAATAATAATTTAGGACATTTTTATTCTCCTGTTGGAGAAAGTAATGTAATACATGTTATGAAAAAGAATAATGCAGTTTTCGGAGGAGAGGGGAGTGGAGGAGTGATATTTCCTAAATTACATTATGGTCGAGATGCTTTAGTTGGAATCGCATTGTTTCTATCTTATTTTTCTGAGATTAATTCCACATGTAAAGAGATAAAAAATGCTTTACCAAACTATTTCATGTTTAAAGACAAAATTGCAATTCCGAAAAATTTTAATTTTGAAGAATTTAAAGACTCAATTACTTCTTTTTTAAAGAAAAATGAAGAGGTAGATTTTGTTTTTTTAGATGGGTTGAGAATTAATTATAATTGTGGGAGCTGGATTCATATTAGAAAATCTAATACTGAACCTATAATTAGATTTATAATTGAATCAAAAACAAAAGTTCGAATGCGAGAATTAAAAGATTTTATTAATTTTTATATAAAAAAAGTATTGTGATAGAGAAAATATATTTAGATAATGCTGCAACTACTAGAGTTGACCCAAATGTAGTTGTGGTTATGACTGATTGTTTAAGAAAAAATTACGGTAATCCATCTTCTATACATTCTTTTGGTAGGAAAAGTAGAGCTTTAATTGAAAGTTCAAGAAGAAAAATAGCCAAATTAATTAATGCATCTCCTAGTGAAATTTTTTTCACTTCCGGTGGTACTGAAGCAGATAATATGGCTATTAGGGGGGCAGTTAGGGACGCTGGTGTGAAAAATGTTATTACTTCAAAAATAGAGCATCCCGCAGTACTTAATACAGTAATTAATTTAGAAAAGCAAAATAAAATTTCCCTTCATTATGTTGACTTAAAAGAATCTGGAGAAATTAATTTGTCACACTTAGAGTCGTTATTAAAAAATAAAAAAAAATGTTTAGTTAGTTTAATGCATGCTAACAATGAAATTGGTAATTTATTATCTATTGAAGATGTCTCTGATCTTTGTAAAAAATACAATGCGTTATTTCATTGTGATACAGTCCAAACTATAGCACATCTTCCGATAGATGTCGAAAAAACCCCACTTGATTTTTTAGTATGTTCAGCTCACAAATTTCATGGCCCAAAAGGTGTTGGTTTTTTATATGTAAATAATAAGATTAATATAACTCCATTAATTCATGGCGGTAGTCAGGAGAAAAATATGAGAGGTGGGACAGAGTATGTATATGGTATAGTCGGATTAGCTAAAGCTATGGAAATAGCTTTTTCTAAAATGTCATTACATCATGAGCATATTTTAAAATTAAAAAGACATATGATTTCAAGGTTAAATGATTTAATTCCAGAGATTACTTTTAATGGTTTGTCTAGTGATATTTCTAAAAGTTTATATACGGTTTTGAGTATTTCTATTCCGCAATTCAGAAACTCGGATTTATTATTATTTAATTTAGATTTATTTGGAATTGCTTGTTCTGGAGGGAGCGCCTGTAGTTCTGGTAGTTCAAAATTATCTCATGTAATATCTGAAATCAATAAAAATGATAATCATGTGGTTGTTAGATTTTCTTTTTGTAAATACAACACACTACAAGAAATTGATTATGTAGTTGAAAAATTAAGATATTTATTAGACTAATAATAATGTAGTCTTCTAACTCCACTAATATATTTTGCTAAGCGAATCACTTGCTTAGTGTAACCAAACTCGTTGTCATACCAAACATATAGAATAATATTTTTGCCATTTTTTGAAACAATTGTTGCATTGGAATCAAAAATAGAACATCCAGTTGTTCCAATTATATCATTAGATACTAATTCTTCATTTATAGAATATTTTATTTGATTTACTAATTCTCCGGAAAGAGAAGATTTCCTTAAAATTTCATTTATTTCTTCACTTGATGTTTTTTCTTTTAAATCTAAACTCATTACTGCCAATGAACCATTAGGTGTTGGGACTCTTATAGCATTTGCTGTTAATTTACCATCAAGATTTGGCATGATTTTAGAAATTGCTTTTCCAGCTCCAGTTGATGTTATAACCATGTTTATAGCTGCAGAACGACCTCTTCTATTTTTACCATGCATGTTGTCAAGTAAATTCTGATCGTTAGTGTATGCATGTATTGTTTCTATATGACCTTTTGTAATTTTCTTTGCTTTATTTACTACATATAAAATAGGTGCGATTGCATTTGTTGTACAAGAGGCGGCAGAAAAAATATTTTCTTGTTCTATATCAAATTTTTTATGATTAACTCCATATACAATATTTGGTATTGAATTTCCAGGGGCTGTTAAGATAACTTTTTTTACATATTTATTTAGATGTGTTTTTAATTGTTTTTTTTCTTTAAAAACTCCCGTGCTATCAATGAGTAGGGCGTCTTTTATTCCAAGTTTTTTAAAATCAATTTTTTCCATTGAAGATAAAAAATTAATGTGTTGTCCATTTACGATGATAGATTGTCTTTTTTCATCTATTTCTAAAGACCCGGAGAATCGTCCATGAACAGAATCTTGTAGTAAAAGTGAAGCTCTTTTTTTTAGTGATTTTATATCAATAGTTCTTACAACAACAGCTCTTATTCTTAATTGTTGTCCTTTACCAGCCTGTTTTATAAGCTCTCTAGTACACAATCTTCCAATTCTCCCAAAGCCAAAAAGAATAACATCTTTTGGTTTTAAATTAGAATTCGGAGATTTTATTAAAAATTTTAATTTTTTATTTAAAAAATCTAATTGATTTTTATATTTTGTTTTTTCTTCTATCCATTCAAATGTCAACTTTCCAATATCAATTTTAGATGGACAAAGATCCATTTGATATAGATTTTTAACTATCTCATTAGTTTCAAAAACATGTATTGGTTTTTTTACAAAGTTTTTGGCGTAATGATGTAATCTTAAGACTTTTGTAATTGTAGTATCAATCAAATGTCTTCTAAAAAGTACCAATTCTACACCTTTTTCGTAAAGTAGTTTTCCAGTATAATTGATAAGGCTTACGGCCGCTTGTTCTTTTTGAATATAGTTTTCTAATTTTTTTGTATAAATTTCTTTTTGATTAGAGTTTCTTGAGTTCATTTGATGCTATAAATAGAATAATATTAAACTAATAATAAATCTAACATTTTATTTAATTATTTTTACAAAAAATAAAAATTAGTTGAAAATAAATTTTTTTAAATATCAGGGCTCCGGAAATGATTTTGTTATAATTGATAATAGAGATAATAATATAACCATAAAGCCTTCTCTTATTGAAAACTTATGCCATAGGAAATTTGGTGTAGGTGCAGATGGTTTAATTGTACTTGAAGGTAATAAAGACATTGGTTTCTCAATTCGTCATTTTAATTCTGATGGAGAGCAATCTTCGTTTTGTGCGAATGGAAGTCGTTGTTTAGTGCATTTTGCAAAACATTTAAATCTTTTTGAAAATAAAATCACCTTTTTATCAAATGGTAAGAAAATAACAGGTAGTGCAAAAAATCAATTCGTGACTATAACAATGCCAAATGTTTACGATGTTAAAACAGATCAAAATGGTTATTTTATTTTGAATACGGGATGTCTTCATTTAGTTGTTTTTAGTGAAAAAATAGATGATGTGGATGTGAATTATTTAGGAAGTGAGATTAGAAATTTAAAAGAATACCAAAAAGAAGGAATTAATGTCAATTTTGTCGAAATTTTAGACGAAAAGATGTCAATTAGAACATATGAGAGAGGTGTGGAAAATGAGACTCTTTCTTGTGGAACAGGAGTTGTTGCATCTGTTTTAGCAGCAAATGAAAAAGGTTTTACAGTTGAATCATCAGTTCAAGTAAAAACTTTAGGTGGCGACTTAAACGTTAGTTGGAAAAAAATTGATAATGAGTATAGAGATATTTTATTATCCGGTCCAGTTTCTTTAGTTTTTCAAGGACAATTAGTTTTATGAAAGATAAGTATTTGTTTTGCTTTTTTTTTGTTCTCTTTTCGTGTAAACAACCTGTTGAGGGCAGTAAATATTTAAATGTATATGATGATGTTGATTATGTTGGGATAAACACCTGTAAACAATGTCATATTGATATTTATAATACATTTATTGAAACTGGAATGGGAAAGTCTTTTAATAAAGCAGAAAAAAGATTTAGTTCGTCGTTATTTAACCGTTCTATTTTTGACAGCATACTAGATTTTTATTATTTTCCTGAGTGGGAGGATGAAAGATTAATTTTAAATGAATATCAAATTTCATCAAATGACACTATTTTTTCTCTTAAAACAAATATTGATTATATTGTTGGGTCAGGTCATCATACTAATTCTCACATTATAAATAATAATGGTTATTTATTTCAAGCTCCTTTTACTTTTTATACTCAAGACTCAATTTTAGATTTTCCTCCTGGATTTGAACATGGTAAAAATACAAGATTTAATCGTAAAATAGGATTAGAGTGTATGACATGTCATAATGCTTTTCCTCATTTTATTTTAGGTTCAGAAAATAAATTTGAATCTATAGCAAGCGGGATAGATTGTGAAAGATGTCATGGTCCCGGAAAATTACATGTTTCAAATATTCAATCAGGAGTTTTAATTGACACTTCTCATTTTTTTGATTATTCTATTGTTAATCCTATTAATTTGTCAATAGAATTACAAAATGAGTTGTGTTCTAGATGTCATGTTCAAGGAAATTCCGTTTTAAAATATGAAAAATCTTTTTTTGATTTTAGACCGGGAATGTATTTGAAAGAAGTTATGGATGTATATTTACCTCGCTACACGAACTCTGATGATGATTTTATTATGGCTTCTCATTTAGATAGAATGAAACAAAGTAAATGTTTTATAGAATCAAAAGAAAAAATGAGTTGTTTGGGATGTCATAATCCGCATGTTTCAGTTAAAAATACAAGCACTGGTAATTATAATAATTCATGTTTTTCTTGTCATAATAGTGAAGCTTGTTCAGAATTAAAAGAAGAAAGATCTATAATGAAAGATAATTGCGTTGCATGTCATATGAAAGAATCAAAAACAATCGATATTCCACATGTAACAATTACAGATCATAAAATTAAAATTAATAAACATGAAACAACTGATTTTAAGGAAAAGCTTTTTTTAGGTTTAGAATGTATTAATAATGAGAATCCTTCAAATTATAGTGTTGTAAATGCTTATTTACAAGAATATGATGCTTTTTCTCAAAAAAAAGAATATTTAGATTCAGCTTTATATTATTTAAATAAAATGGATTTTAATACAAAAGAGGCTTACTTTTCTTTGTTTTTTTATCATTTTATTTCAAATTCTTTTGATATTATTATTGAACAAGTAAATCAAAAAGGAATAGATTTTTTCATCTCATTATTTAATAATAAACAATTCAATAATTTTGATGCTATAACTTGTTATAGAATTGGTCAGTCTTTTTATAGAAATGGAGATTATAATAATGCTCTTACTTTTTTAAAACAATCAGTTGATTTAGCGCCATTTCACTTAGACTTTGTTGAGAAACATGCTATTTGTTTAGTTAAGCTTAATCAGTTCGAGAAAGCAAAAGAGCGATTTCAATTTATCGTTAATGAAGATCCAAGATTTTTTTCTGCGTATAACCATTTAGGTAATTTATATATTCACGATTATTTGACTAAAAAAGATGAATCTGATAAAAATTTAGCATCTTATTATTTTGATATATCTTTAAATTTAAATCCAAATTATGAACAAGCATTGTTAAATAAAACTAGAGTATATATTTTAGAAAATGATATTAAAGCTGCAAAAAAAATGTTGCAAAAAATTAAGTCCATTTATCCAGAAAATGAATATGCTGATTTATTATTAAATGAAATCAATGAAAAAAAATAGTATCATATTTTTAATTTTAGTTTTGTTCTTTACGGCTATAATTATTTTGTTTCAATTTAGAAAAGTTTATTTTTCATCAGTTTTACAAAATGATCATGTTTTTTTTATTAATAAAAATATAACTTATGATGAGTTATTGTTGAGGTTAAGAAATGATTTTAGAGTTCCTGGTTATGTGGCTTTTGCTTCATTTTGTGATAAAAAAAAATTAATAAAATTTAAACCAGGAAAATATTTGTTAAAAACGGGATTTTCTTTAAATGATATTATAAATCAATTAAGGGTTTCAGATAATAGGCAAACTATAAACTTTTCTTTTAATAGTTTTAGTAGTTTTAGTGATTTGGCATCTAATTTAAGTTCTAAAACAGATATTGATTCCGCAATTTTCATGAATAAAATCTACTCTTATAATTATGATTCAGTATTTAATAGAGTAGTTAAGTTTGAAGAGTTAAAATCTTTTTTTATTCCTAATACCTATAATATATATTGGCATACTTCTGAAGTGAAATTTATAAATCGCATGTTACAAGAATATCAAAAATTTTGGTCAATTAGAAAAGAAAAATTAAACACAATAAATTTATCTCCATTCCAAGTCTCAATTCTTGCTTCTATAGTAGAAAAAGAATCTTCTAATGTGTCAGAAATGGCAGATATAGCATCTTTATATCTCAATCGATTAAAGAAAAAAATGAAATTACAAGCTGATCCAACCGTTAATTATTGTTTTAAAATGTTATATGATTTTGACACTACTCTTACTAGAGTTCTTGATGAACATTTGAAACTTAAATGTGATTATAATACATATCTTATTAGTGGTTTACCACCTGCTCCAATTGTTACTCCATCAATACAAAGTATTGACGCTGTTTTAAATAATAAATCAACTAATTACATATACATGTGCGCAAAAGCAGAAATTTCAGAAACACAAAAAAAAGTTTGTTTTTTTAATTCTCATATTTTTGCTAAAACATATTTTGAGCATTTAAAAAATGCGAGAAGGTATCACAAAGCAATGGATAAATCAAAAAATGGTTATGAAACATGTTTTCCAAATAGACAAAATTGTAGTTGTAATTGATGAATAGGGTACATTTTTCTATAGGAGATAAAGTGATTTTTATTAATGAATTGAGAGAAGGGTATGTAGTCGGATTTAGAGATGACGAAATTCTTTTAATTCAATCCAATGATATTGATTTTGAAGTAAATATTAATGAGGTAATGAAGGTTACTAAAGAATCTGAAGATTTTTATCAGAATGTCAAAAAAAATTTATACAAAATAAAAAAACCAGAATCTTTTCAAGATAATTCTAATATAAAAGAAAATAAAAATATGGATTTTAAAGTTCGTATATCTAAAGATTTTGAATTAGATTTGCACATTGAAAAGATCATTGACAATATTTCTGATTTAAGTAGTTCCGAAATTTTAGATATTCAAATGAATGTTTTTTATAAAGCTATTTTTAAAGCCTATAGTCTAAAAATGCCATTTTTAATAATTATACATGGTTTAGGAAAAGGCATTTTGAAATCTAGAATAATTTCCTTTTTAAAAGAAAATAGTGCGTCTTTTAGTGAAGAAAGCCCTATGATTTATAAAGGAGGAGCTACTCGATTAAATTTATATTAGTTAAAATTGCCTTATCGCTTGATTTTTTTTAAAAAATTCAAGAGGAAAGTCCGGACAACAAAGAGCACCATACTTCCTAACTGGAAGAGCTTTTTTAAGTTAGCTAGTGTCACAGAAAAAAACCGCCATTATGGTAAGGGTGAAAATGTGAGGTAAGAGCTCACAAGATTTAATAGTGATGTTAAATTTGGATAAACCTTATGGGTTGAAAGGTCAAATATACTGAGGTGTATTTTTAGAAATACAAAAAGTTGCTCGCTTTACTCAGGGGGTAGATCGTTCGAGTTTATTAGCAATAATAAACCTAGATAGATGATAAGGGCTTTGTAAAAAGTACAGAATCCGGCTTATAGATTTTAACTAGAAAAATGGGGATACGTATTTTCGTGTCCCTATTTTTACTCAAATTCACTTAAATATTTCTCTGCATCTAAAGCAGCCATGCATCCAGAGCCTGCTGCAGTAACAGCTTGTCTGTAAATAGAATCTTGCACATCTCCACTTGCAAAAACTCCGTGAACATCTGTTAAGCTAGAATCAGATTTAGTTATGATGTACCCAGAGTCATCCATTTTTATTTTTCCTTGAAAAATGTCTGTATTAGGTTTATGTCCAATGGCAACAAAAAAACCAGTAGCATTAAGTAATTTTTCTTCATTATTTTGAGTATCTATTACACATATTTTATTAACATTTTGATCTCCTAATACTTCTTTTGTTTCGTGATTGAATAATACTTCAATGTTAGATGTTTTTAAAACTCTTTCCTGCATAATCTTGGAAGCTCTCATGGTATCTTTTCGTACTAAAAGATATACTTTTTTACATAATTTGCTTAAATAAATTGATTCTTCTGCAGCTGAATCCCCTCCCCCAACAACAACAACATCTTCTCCTTTATAAAAAAAACCATCACATACTGCACAGGCTGAAACACCAAATCCCATAAATTTTTTTTCTGATTCTAAACCTAAATATTTGGCAGAAGCTCCAGTAGAAATAATAATAGTTTTACTCATATAAGTATCTTTTTCATCGACTATTATTTCATGATATTCTCCTTTTTTTTTAGAAAAGTCAACTTTTGTAACAAAACCAGAAATAATTTTCGTTCCAAATCGTTCAGCTTGCTTTTTTAAATCCTCCATCATATCAGGCCCCATTATACCATTTGGATATCCAGGAAAATTTTCGACATCTGTTGTAGTAGTTAGTTGTCCCCCTGGTTGTAATCCCTCAATCATTATAGGATTTAAATTTGCTCTGGAGGCATAAATAGCCGCTGTATAGCCTGCTGGACCAGAACCAATAATTAAGCAATCTGTTTTTTTCATATCTTTTTAAATTTATTTAGTGAAAATAATAAAACAACAAGAACTTTTTGACTATTTTTTAAAATAGTTTTAATAGTTAATTTAAAAGTACAATTTTAGGTAGCTTTTTATTTAAAAATTAATATAATTGCTTTTTGTTTTTATTATAATAAATTACTTCATGATTAAAAAAACTCCATTTTTTTCTAAGCATATACAGGCAGGAGCTAATATGGTCAATTTTTTTGGGTTTACACTTCCAATATATTATAAAGGTATAAATGTAGAACACAAACATGTTAGAAGCTCAGTGGGTGTTTTTGATGTTTCTCATATGGGGCAATTAATACTAGAAGGAGAAAAAGTATCTGACTTTTTACAAAAAGTAACAACAAATGATATTTCAAAAATTAAAACAGGAGCTGTTCAATATTCTTGTATGACTAATGAAAAAGGTATGGTTTTAGATGATCTTCTGGTTTATAAGTTATCTGAAAAAAAATATATGTTAGTTGTTAATGCATCTAATTCTTTTAAAATTCTTAATTGGTTAAATGTTAATAATGTTTCTTCAATTGTGATAAAAGATATTACAATGGAAAGAGGTTTGTTGGCAGTTCAGGGTCCAAAAGCTATTGATTTATTACAAAAATTTACTGATTTCAATCTTTTTGACATGAAGTCTTATTCTTTTAAAATTTTAAAATTAGGTGACGTAGATAATATTCTTTTATCTTCTACTGGTTATACTGGTTCTGGAGGATTTGAAATTTATGGAGATAAAAATGATATGTTACGGATATGGGATATGTTATTTAGTGTTTCAAAATTTAATGTAATGCCTATAGGGCTTGGAGCTAGGGATACATTAAGATTAGAAATGGGTTTTTGTTTATATGGTAATGAATTGTCTGAACAAATTTCTCCATTAGAAGCAAAATTATCTAAAATAATTTCTTTTGATACAAAATTTATTGGCTCTGAAGTATTAAGGTCTTCTAAAGTTAAAAAAGAGTTAGTGGCTTTCGAACTATTAGATAGAGGTATTCCTAGAAACGGTTATGATATTGTTAATGAAAATGATCAAAAAATAGGATTTGTTTCATCCGGAACAATGTCACCGTCTTTAAATAAAGGTATAGGTTTGGGATTTATAAATAGTAATTCAAATTTTAATGATATTTTCGTTGTAGTTAGGAATAAAAAAATGTTGGCTAGAATAGTTAAATTGCCATTTTATAAAAAAAATAATTAAATGAAAAGAGAATTAAGTGTTTGTTTGTCTACTTCTATGATACAGTCTTTTGATTTGAAAAATAAAATTGTAGTTGTAGTAGATATTTTTAGAGCAACGTCTGTAATATGTACTGCTTTAAGTGAAGGAATTTCAGAAGTTATACCTGTCAATGAAATAAGTGATGTAAAACCCTTTTTAAATAAAGAAAATTTTCTAATTGCAGCTGAAAGAGGGGGTGACATTGTTGAAGGATTCAAATTTGGAAATTCTCCTTTAAGTTATGTCGAAAATTCAAATATTATTGGAAAAAAATTAGTTTTAACTACAACAAATGGGACTAAAGCTATAAATTCTTCTTTGAAAGCAGATGAAATTCTGATAGGATCTTTTTTAAATATTTCTGCTTTAGAGAATGTTTTAAAAAACAAAAATAAAGATTGTATTATTTTTTGTTCTGGGTGGAGAGGCTTAGTATGCCTTGAAGATACATTGTTTGCTGGGTTTTTAGCATCTAGATTATTAGATTCAGATGTATTTTTCAGTCATTGTGATTCAGTTATATTATCCAGAAAAATTTATGATGCTGCATCAACGGATATTTTAAGTTTTTTAATTAATTCATCTTATAAAGAAAGAACAAGAGAGTTAAACATGAATGATGATATTAATTTTTGTTTAAGTATGGATAAATTTAAAGATGTTCCATTTTATAAAAATGGAAAAATATTAATAGATTAGTTTTTATGGCATTTCAAAAATATGTTTCAAAAGATGAGATTAAAAATTATTCAATAGAAAAATTTCCTGGCAAAATTTTTGTTATAGAAAAAGAAGAAGATGTTGCAGCGGCATATTTATATTTGAAAAACCAAAAAATTATAGGTTTTGACACCGAATCAAAGCCTACTTTTAAAAAAGGAGTTCCTTCAAAAGTCTCTTTGATTCAATTTTCAACAGAAAATCAAGCTTTTCTTTTTAGAATTAATAAAATAGGTTTTAAAGAAGAGATAATACATTTGATTTCTTCCAAAAAAATAAAAAAAATAGGTATAGCAATAAATGATGATATAAAAGCCCTTCAACAAATAAAGAGTTTTGAAGTGAATAATATAATAGATTTAAATCAATTAGCTTTAAAATTGGGTTTTGAAAGTATAGGTGCTGTGAAATTATCTATTTTAATTTTAGGCTTTTCTATTAGTAAGTCAGTTAGACTCTCTAATTGGGAAAAGAAAAGCTTAACTATGTCTCAGATTGAATATGCGGCAACCGATGCTTGGATATGTAATATGATTTATAATAAATTATTAGATGAGGGTGAAATTAGAAATTCCTAAATTTTTTCATTTTGAAACGTTACTAACGATTAGAGTTTCAGATTTGAATTATGGCGGTCATTTAGGAAATGATGCCTTTTTAGCATTAGCTCATGAAAGTAGAGTTCGCTTTTTTAAATCTATTAATATGACCGAAAGAAATTTTTTTAATAGGTCTTTAATTATGTCAGATAGTATAGTTATTTATAAATCTCAGGGGTTTTTAGGTGATGAAATAAATATTAAAATCAGTGTAGTGAATTGTAGATCGCATGGTTTTCAATTATTTTATTTACTTCAAAAAAAAGAAGATAGTTTAGATTTAGCACATATTCAAACAGGTATGGTTTTTTATGATTATAATAAAGGCAAAATAATGCCTTTTCCAAAAGAATTTAAAAATTACTTGAAAAATATTAAATAGGAATGAAATATATTTTTTTGCTTTTTTTTGTTTTTTCTTATTCTTGTTTTTCTGTAAACAAAGACACACTAGTTTTTTCTAAATTTCCGTCTTCTCCTCCATTCTATGATTCTACTGAAAACTTAGAATGGGCTGATAGTGTATTGTCTCAAATGACAATTGAAGAGAAGATAGGTCAGTCTTTTTTTATTACCGCTAATAGTCATTCTCTAAACGAGAGTGATCTTTTATTTCAAAAAGTGGATAATTTAATTAAAAATTATCATGTAGGTGGTTTAATTTTTTTTAAATCTACCCCTCATAAAATTGTAGAATTAGTGAATAGATATCAATCTGTTTCTAAAATTCCTTTAATCAATTCTATTGATGGAGAGTGGGGTGTTTCAATGAGAATAGATAGCACTCCTGTTTTTCCTTGGGCTATGACTCTTGGGGCTGTTCAAGATAATTATTTGATTTATAAAATGGGAAAAGAAATAGCAAATCAATGTAAATTAATGGGTTTGCATATGAATTTTGCTCCTGTAGTAGATGTTAATAATAATCCTAATAATCCCATTATTGGGAGAAGATCTTTTGGTGAAAATCCAGATTTGGTTTCTCAAAAGGCTATTGCATACATGAAGGGGCTTCAGGATAATAATATTTTAGCCTGCGCTAAACATTTCCCAGGACATGGAGATACAGATGTTGATTCTCATAATAAAATGCCAATTTTACTTCATAATCAGATTCGTTTAGATAGTATAGAGTTATATCCATTTAATGATATGATTTATAATGGAATGAGCTCCATCATGGTTGGTCATATGAGTTTGCCAAAAATAGATTCCTCTAATTTACCTGCAACATTATCTTCTTTTATGATACAAGAATTGTTACAAAAAAAATTAAATTTTAAAGGTTTAATTGTCACAGATGCTTTAAATATGGGGGGTGTAAAATTAGGTTTTGAAAAAGGTGAAGTGGAATTAAAAGCATATTTAGCAGGAAATGATATTTTATTATATCCTGAAGATGTCCCTGAGGGAATAGATATGATAAAAACTGCTTTTTTAAACGGGATTATTACGGAAGATTATATAAATAATAAATGTAGAAAAATATTACTTGCAAAAAAGTGGCTTGGTTTAGATGATAAAAAAAATATATTTCCAAAAAAAGATTTTTTAACTGAAAAATTAAATAATAAAAACGCAGAAAGTATTAATAGAAACTTAGCAAAGTCATCATTAATTGTGTTAAAAAATAACAACTTAATTCCATTAAGAAACCTATCGAGTAAAACAAAAATAGCGTATGTCCATGTAGGAAATGAGAAAGGAAATCATTTTTTTGAAAGTTTAAATAGGTATCTTCCTGTTGAAAAATTTTCTTTCTCGGCTGAGAGTAAAGATTTAATTTCCAAATTAAAAAATTATGATGTTGTAATATGTGGTGTGCATTTTAAAAGCAATTCGCCATTTAATAAACATGTATTATCAAAAATTGAGAAAGGGTTTTTAAAAAAAATATCAAAACATGAGAACTCAATACTAACATTATTTTCAAGTCCTTATATATTAAATTCTTTATCCAATATTGATGATTTTAACTCAATAATACTCTCACATCAAAACAATTTTTATTTTCAAGATTTATCTGGTCAATTAATATTAGGATCTTTTAGTTCTATCGGAAAAATGCCTATTTCTGCAGGGAGATATTCTTTTGGAGATGGATTTTATACTGATTCAAAAAATATAATTTCATTTGGTTTGCCAATTGATGTTGGTGTTTGTGATACAAAGCTAAAAAGAATAGATTCAATTGTTAATACTGCTATTAAGATTCAAGCTATCCCAGGTGCACAAGTTTTAATAGCTAAACAAGGTAACATTATATATAATGAATGTTTTGGGTTTCATACATATGATTCTATAAAACCTGTATTGAATCAAGATATTTATGATTTAGCCTCTTTGACTAAAATTATTTCGGCAGCTCCAATTTTCATGAATTTAGCTGAAGAAAATAAAATTTCTTTAGATGATACCTTGGGTAGTTTTTTTGAATTTCCAGATTCAAGTGATAAAAAAAATATATCTTTTTTGAATATTTTCACTCATCAAGCCCAATTACATCCATGGATTGGATTTCATAATCTATATAGAAATGAACAAAATGAATTGAGAGATACTGTTTTTAGTAAAAAAAGAAGTAGTTTATTTTCTTTAAAAGTAGCAAATAATTTATTTTTTAGAACAGATTTTCAAGATAGTATCATAAATGTTATTTTAAAAAGGCCGCTTTCCAAAATAAAGGGATATAAATACAGTGATTTGGGATTTTATTTGCTTTATGATGTGTTTAAAAATAAGTTAAATTTAGATGTTGAGAGTTATTTAGAAAAAGAAATTTATAATCCAATAGAGTCATTTAGGATTCAATATAATCCTATCGGAAAATATGTTAAAAAACATATTGTTCCAACTACGAATGATAGGTTGTTTAGAAAACAATTATTACATGGTTTTGTTCATGATCAAGGTGCTGCTTTATTTGGGGGAATAAGTCTTCATGCAGGTTTATTTTCAAATGCTATTGATTTAGCTAAAATATTACAATTGTATTTAAATGAGGGGGAGTATAATGATTCTCATATTTTTGAAAAAAAGACGATGCAATTTTTTACAAAGGCACCATTTAAAGAAAAAAATAACAGGAGAGGTGTTTTTTTCGATAAACCAAGTATTGATCCTCAAAAATTAAATGTTTTTGAGGGTGTTTCTAATTCAAGTTATGGCCATACAGGTTTTACTGGAACAATGGTTTGGGTTGATCCAAAGGAAGAGTTGATTTATATATTTTTATCAAATCGTGTGCATCCAAAAGAAGATAATTTTAAGTTAGCAAAAGAAAATATTAGAACTAAAGTTCAGCAAGTAATTTATGAATCGTTTAAAAAATAATATATCATGAAGTATTTTATTCTCTTTTTTTTATTAAGTTTTTTTCTTTTTTCTCAGAAAAATATAATTGACAATAATGGTTTCAAACAAGGTTATTGGGAGCTGTACTTTCCCAGAACTGATAGTTTGGTTTCTGAAAAAGGGTTTTTTATAGATGATAAAGAAAATGGAGTTTGGACTAAATTTCACAATTCTGGAATAGTACGAGAAGTAGTAAACTATCAAAATGGATTAATAGAAGGCGTTAGAGTTGTACTTGATAAAAAAGGCAAGCTTTTAGAACAAGAAAATTATATTTC
>MDSW01069617.1_pt1 | contig 22381 bp, 23 predicted proteins | sample 811171 | NCBI WGS metagenome assembly MDSW01 (sample SAMN05326641, study PRJNA326480) | marine metagenome | isolation source: seawater | place: Atlantic Ocean: North West | collected 2012 | reverse complement strand
TTCAATTATTTATAGATAATAATTATAAAAAGATTATAAAAAATTATGAGCATTTATCTACCTATTGCAGAAATGAATATAAATATATTTGTTATTGTATTTATAGGGATGGCAGTTGGAGCACTTTCTGGCTTATTTGGAGTTGGAGGTGGTTTTTTAATGACTCCTTTATTGATTTTTTTAGGTATACCTCCTGTCGTGGCTGTAGGCACTGAAGCACCACATGTTTTAGCATCATCAGTTTCTGGTGTAATAGCACACTGGAGAAAAAAATCTGTAGACTTTAAAATGGGATTTTTTTTACTTGCTGGAGGAATTGTTGGATCTACAATAGGTGTAAACATATTCAAAATTTTAAGATCTTATGGACAAATAGATATAGTTATACAAATTTTATTTGTATTATTCCTTGGTATAATAGGATTCAGTATGGCGTTTGAGAGTGCCAGAACGACAATTAAAAGTTATAGAACAACATACTCAATACGAACTAAATTGCATCAACATTCTTGGATACATGGCTTGCCCTTTAAAGTTCGTTTCAGAAGATCCAAACTATATATAAGTGCTATTCCACCAATTGTGATTGGTTTTGTTGTTGGAGTACTATCAGCAATGATGGGTGTAGGTGGTGGTTTCATAATTATTCCTGCCATGGTCTATATACTTGGGATGCCTACAAGTGTTGTTGTTGGTACTTCATTATTCCAAATCATTTTTGTGACAGCAAATTCTACTTTTTTTCAAGCTTATCTAAATCAAACAGTTGATATAGTTCTTGCTGCTTTAATGATACTTGGAGGAGTTATTGGTGCACAAATAGGTGTTAGAATAGGTTCAAGATTGAAAGCAGAGTATCTTAGAGGGTTATTAGCAATATTAGTTCTTGCAGTATGTGCAAAATTATTCACCGATCTCGTTTTACAACCTAATGATTTATTTTCTACACAGGTTTTATGATCAATCCTTTTGAAACTAAAAAGGAAGTTGTTAACACTTCACCTATAATAAGCGATGAGATTAAAAAAACAACTTGTTACATGTGTGCTTGTAGATGTGGTATTAATGTTCATTTACAAGATGGAAAAATACGATACATAGATGGTAATAAAGATCATCCCGTGAATAAGGGAGTTTTGTGTGCAAAAGGTTCAGCAGGAATAATGCAACAAAATTCACCAGCTAAATTAACTAAACCACTTTTGAGGATTGGAGAAAGAGGCGAAGGTAAGTTTAAAGAAATTGAGTGGGAAGAAGCACTAAAAATTGCAACTCAGTGGTTATCTGAAGTAAGAAACAAGGATCCAAAAAAATTAGCTTTCTTCACCGGTAGAGATCAAAGTCAATCTCTAACTGGTTGGTGGGCTAGTAAATTTGGGACATGTAATTTTGCAGCACATGGAGGTTTTTGCTCTGTAAATATGGCGGCTGCTGGGATGTATACAATTGGAGGTTCGTTTTGGGAGTTTGGTGAAGTAGATTGGGATCATACAAAATATTTGCTATTGTTTGGTTGCGCTGAAGATCATGATTCTAATCCAATTAAAATGGGTTTAGGCAATTTAAAAACTCGAAAAGATACTAAATTTGTATCAATTAATCCTATTAAAACTGGATATTCTGCAATTGCTGATGAATGGTTGGGTATTAGACCGGGAACTGATGGATTGTTAGTTCATTCAATAATTTATGAATTACTCAAAGCAAATAAGGTTGATTGGAAATATTTAGAAAAATATACTAACTCAAATTGGTTAGTATTTGATAATCCTGGCAAAGAAAATAACGGCTTATTTGTTAGAGATGAAAACAATAAACCTCTAGTTTATTGTAAAAAAAATAAAAAGATAGTTAACATCTTAGAAAAAAACATTAAACCTAGTTTTTTTGGATGCTATGATCTTAATGGAACTAATGTTATTCCAGCATTTGAGTTAATATCAAAAGTTTTGTTAAGAGATGAATTTAAACCTAAAAATGTTTCATTACAAACAGATATTGACGAGAATATAATAAAAAGAATTGCAAGTGAAATTGCAGAAACTGCATTTGAAAAAGAAATTGAGTTACCGATTGAATGGATTGATATTAATGGAGTAAAACATGATAAGATGATTGGTAGACCTGTTTCAATGCATGCTATGCGTGGAATTTCTGCTCATTCAAATGGATTTGATACCTGTAGACTAATTCATATTTTACAAATGATAATTGGATCTATAGATGTGCCTGGAGGATTTAGATATAAAGCTCCTTATCCTAAGCACGTAGTTCCTGGCCCAAAACCATCTGGACATAAATCAATTCCAAATACCTCCTACGATGGTATGCCTCTGGGCTTTCCTAACTCACCAGAAGATTTACTGACAGATAAAAATGAAAACCCTATAAGAGTTGATAAAGGGTTTAGTTGGGAAAATCCGCTTTCAGCTCATGGTTTAATGCATATGGTAATTAATAATGCATGGAGAGGGGATCCATATAAAATAGATATATTGTTTATGTACATGGCAAATATGGCGTGGAACTCATCAATGAACACAAGTGAAACAATAAAAAAACTAGTAGATAAAGATAAAAATACAGGAAATTATAAAATTCCAAAAATTATTTATTCTGATGCATATTACTCTGAAACTGTTCCATATGCAGACTTAATTCTTCCAGATACAACATATTTAGAGCGTTGGGATTGTATTTCACTATTAGATCGACCTATTAGTTCTGCAGATGGTGCAGCAGATGCAATAAGACAACCTGTCTTAGAGACAAAAAGAGATGTTAGACCATTTCAGGATGTATTAATTGAACTAGGCGCAAGGTTGGGTCTACCAGGTTTTGTAAATGATGATTTTACGCCAAAGTTTCCAAATGGTTATGTTGACTATATAGTAAACCATGAACGCCAACCTGGTATTGGTCCTCTTGCTGGATGGAGAGGCAATGGGCATTCCTTTGGTAAAGGTAAAATAAACCCGAATCAAATAGACGAGTACATAAAAAATGGATGTTTTCACAATCACAAATTTTCAACTGATCAAAGCTACTATAAATTTGCTAATAAATCTTATATCGAACTTGCAAATGAATTAGGCTGGATCGGAAAAAAAGATCAAATTGTTTTACAAATATATAGTGAAGAAATGCAAAAGTTTTCATTAGCTGCAGAAGGATTTGGAGTCAAACAACCTCCAGTATATATGAAATCAAGAATTAAAGAATATTTTAGACCTATTCCTAAATGGTATGAACCAATAGATAATGAAAATATAAATTCAAATGATTATAACTTACATGCTATAACTCAACGTCCACCCCATATGTATCATTCATGGGGTTCTCAAAATGCGTGGCTTAGACAAATAACAAATAGGAACTATTTATATATTAGTGATTTTATTGCAAAAGAGCATAATCTAAAAGACAATGATTGGATTTGGGTAAAAAGTTTTTATAATAAAATAAAAGTTCAATGTAAAATAATGAAGGGTGTTAATAAATTTACAGTTTGGACCTGGAATGCAATTGGTAAAAGAAAAGGGGCCTGGAATCTTGATCCTAATTCTCCAGAGTCTCAAAAAGGATTTTTAATTAATCATTTAATTCCAGACTTATTACCAAAAAGAGAGGATGGGTATAACTACTCTAATTCAGATCCTATAACAGGTCAGGCGGCATGGTATGATTTAAAAGTTAAGATTGTAAAATGTGCGCAAAAAGAAACTGATAACAAAATTTATCCTTCATTTGATACATTAAAAAATAAATCTAGAAAAAATATTGAAGTAAATGAATATGGAAAACAATTTAAAAAAAAATACTCTAAAAAACAATCAAATAACCATTTTGAGTACATTGGTAATAAAAAAAATTATTAATTTATGACAAATTTACCAAATAAAACTAATAAAAAATTAGGTTTAGTAATTGATTTGGATATTTGTGTTGGTTGCCATGCTTGCGCAGTGAATTGTAAAGAATGGAATACTTCAGGACATTCTGCTCCTTTGCATGATGTTGATCCATATGGAGACGACCCTACAGGAGTTTGGTTTAATAGAATTCACACATTTGAAATAGAAACTGAGGTAAAAGGAACCAAAACAGTTCATTTCCCTAAGAGTTGTTTGCATTGTGATGATGCACCATGTGTAACTGTATGTCCAACTGGTGCTTCCTATAAAAGAGAGGAGGATGGGATAGTATTAGTTAATGCTGATACATGTATTGGATGTAAACTTTGTTCATGGGCATGTCCTTATGGAGCAAGAGAATACGATGAAACTGCCGGAGTAATGAAAAAATGTACTCTTTGTGTTGATAAAATTTATAATGAAAACTTACCAAGAAATGAAAGAGTTCCTGCATGTGTTTCTAGTTGTCCAACAGGAGCAAGAAGTTTTGGAGATTTAGCAGATGATAATTCTGATATTGTTAAGTTAGTTAGTGAAAGAGAAGGTTACGATTTAATGCCTGAACAAAATTGCAAACCAGTTAATAAGTATTTACCTCCAAAATTACAAAAAGATATTTTTAATAACAAAGAATTAAAACCTATTTCAAATAATTTAGATCAAAATTTTGAAGAATGGGTTAAAGAAATTGAAGATGCATCCGAGTAAATCAATTATTTTTTTTACTGTAATTTCTGGAACTGGTTATGGAATGTTTACTGGCTTATTGTTTAGTATTTTATTTCTTAACTTAACTTATTCTAATGAGTATAAGTTAATGGTATCTGCAATTAGTTTTATAATGATTACAGCTGGGCTATTGAGTTCTACGTTTCACTTGGGGCATCCTGAACGAGCTTGGAGAGCACTCAGTCAATGGAAAACATCATGGTTATCAAGAGAGGGTTTATCAGCAATAATTACATTTATACCGATGACTGTATTTTATTTTTTATGGATAATGGATATCAATGCCCACATTGTATTTTTAATATTAACAAATATTTTTTCTATTTTAACAATTTTTTGTACAGGACAGATGTATGCTTCATTAAAAACAATTCCAGCATGGAACAACCCATTGGTAACTCCAATTTATATATTAAATGGAATATCTATCGGCTCATTATTTATTTACTCATTAAATTTTTATTTTAATTACAACTCAAATTTATTTGAATATTTTATTTACATTATATTATTATTAAATTTTTTATTTAAGATTTATTATTGGATAACTGTAGGTAAAAAAGCAGATACAAATAGCCAATCAGCTGTAGGTATAAAAAGCAAAAACATATCATTCTTTGAGGGTCCACACACAGGTAAAAACTACTTAACTAATGAAATGATAAATAAAATTAGTGATCAAAATAGCAATATATTGAGATTTATTTTTTGCATTTTATCCTTTGTAACACCGGTTTATATCATTAATCAGTCTAGCTATTTAGTTGCTGATCCATTTATACTTAAATTATCAATGATTTTTGTTTTTTTTTTAGCTTTGATAGGTATGATGATTGAAAGGTATCTGTTTTTTATTCAATCAAGGCATGTTGTTGGTCTATATTATGGTCAAAAATTATAATGAAAAATAATATTATAATTAAATTTATGTTTGTATTTTTTATAACCTCATTTGACCTTTCTGCTCAAGAAACATATTTTGATCTATCGCAGGATAAAATAATGATTGAAACTAATTTTAATGGTAAAGAGATAATTATTTTTGGATTATTGGAAGATGATCACGATACAATAGTAGCTGTCAGAGGTCCAAGTAAAAAATTAAAAATTCAGAAAAAGGATAGGTATTTTGGTGTTTGGTTTAATTCCAAAAGAATAACTTACAGCAATGTTCCAAATATATTTTTTCTTGCATCAACTAATAACATAAATAATATTTTACCTGAATCAAAGTTAATACAAGAAAATCTAAGTTTTGATGGAATTTTAAGAAATAAAAATTATAATCAGAATTTTATTTTCGAAAATGATCAAGATGTATGGATTAAAAACTTTATAAGAATTAAAAAAGAAAAACTTTTTTATAGTCAATTTGAAATGAAAGAATTTAAAAATAAATTATTTCAATCAAGTATTTATTTTCCAGCAACAACAACACCAGGAAAATATACTGTTTCAGTTTACCATGTTAAAAATAAAACAATTATCAGTAAAGATGAAAAAATAATTAAAATAGAAAAATCAGGTATTGGAAACGACATTTACAACTTTGCTAACAATAATTCAGCAGCTTATGGACTATTTACAATAGTTTTTGCTATATTATCTGGTCTTATTGCTGCTACATTATTTAGGAGATTATAATGGCAGAAGAAAGATATATTTTGGTGATAGCAGATAATTCAAGTGAAATGAAAATTGCCCTTGAATACGCCTGTGCAAGATCAAAAAAAACGGGAAGAAAAATTATAATTGCAACATTTGTAGAACCAATAGATGTTTTAACAACACAAGGAGTTTCAGAAATAATGATTAATGAGGCAAGAGAGGAAGCAGAGGCAAGGTTAAAGGAGGCTGCTTCATTTGTAAAAAATAAAATTGGTGAATTGCCAGCATTATCATTAAGAGAAGGTGAGACAATATCAGAATTAAAAAAACTTATTGATGAAGAAAAAAATATTAATGTTTTAGTTCTTGCTGCAAAGAGTGATGATAAAAGTAAAGATCCTGGGCCAATAATAACTTCTCTTGTTAGTAATGAAATAACAAATTTACGAGTTCCAATAATGATTGTTCCAGGTAATTTTTCGGAAGAATATATTTCTCAAATTACTTAATAATGTCTTTAGATATCGCAAAATTATTAATAAATATAAAATCTGTAAACTTCTCTTTTGATAATTACTTTACTCTTACATCTGGTTTAAAAAGTCCTGTTTATGTAGATTGCAGAAAAATAATATCCTATGTAAATGAGAGGGAATTAATTTTTAAAAATAGTTTATTATATTTAAAAAAAAATAATTTAAGTTTTGATATTATTGCTGGTGGTGAAACTGCTGGAATTCCTTATGCTGCATTTCTCTCGGATAAATTGAAAAAACCAATGTTATACATTAGAAAAAAACCTAAAGGTTTCGGCATTAACAAACAGATTGAGGGTGATTTTGAAAAAGATCAAAATGCTTTGCTTGTAGAGGATTTAGCTACCGATGGTGGTAGCAAAATAACATTTGTTAAAGCAATGAGAGATGCTGGGTTAAAAGTTAAAGATATTTTTGTTATTTTTCATTATGATATTTTTGATTACTCATTATCAGAACTTTCTAAAATGAATGTTAAAATCCACTCTTTATGTACTTGGAAAGATATTGTTAATTATATAGAAACTAAAAAAATATTTAATGAGTTAGAAATTTTAAATTTAAAAGAATTTTTATCAAATCCTGATAAATGGAGAGAAAAATATGGATAATATTGTTCTTGTTAGTGGAGGATTTGATCCAGTGCATAGTGGGCACATTAAATTGATTGAAGACGCCAGCACCCATGGTCGAGTGGTAGTGCTTCTTAATTCAGATAATTGGTTAAAAAATAAAAAAGGTATTGAATTTTTGCCATTTAAAGAAAGAAAAATAATTATGATGGCAATAAAGAATGTGATTGATGTAATTAGTTGTGGTGAGATTGATGAAACTTGTTTGGATGGAATTAAAAAAGCAGTAAAAAAATATAATAATTCTAAAATTAAATTTGCTAATGGCGGGGATAGAAATAAAAAGTCTACTCCTGAAATGATTTATTGTAATGAAAACAATATAGAACTTTTGTGGGGTATTGGAGGAGAAAATAAATCTAATTCTAGCTCTTGGATTCTTAAAAAATGGAAAGAAAACAATTAAGGATATAACTTTCTAGATATCCAATTTTCGTTTACTTTTTTAAATTCAATCCTATCGTGAAGTCTATATGGCATATCTTGCCAAAATTCTATTAGAAATGGTGAAACTATATATCCATTCCAGTAAGATGGTCTTGGTACTTGAATGTTTTGATATTTTTGTTCATATTCTTTTACTCTGGAAATTAAAATATCTCTATTTGCTAACTCTTGTGATTGCTTCGAAGCCCAAGCACCTATTTTACTTCCATGAGGTCTGGAATTGTAATATTTGTCTGCATCTGATTTAGCAACTAATTTTACTTCACCCTCTATTCGTATTTGTCTGTTTAGAGACTTCCAATGAAAATTTATAGCCACATTATGATTATTTGATATGGCCTTTCCTTTTTTACTATTTGAATTAGTAAAAAAAACAAAACCGTTCTCACTAAAAGATTTGAGTAAAACTATTCTTGAGTTAGGTTTTCCATCAGAGGAAATTGTGGCTAAATTCATAGCATTAGGATCATTAATCTCACTTTTTTTTGCATCTTCAAACCAGTCATTAAACAAGCTAATGGGATTTTGGTTAGAATTTGTTAAAATCGGCACAGTTGACATATTATGTATGTGATTATTATTTATTAAGTATATATAACTATATTTATAAAAAAACACTGATTTACATAATGTTAATGCAAAATAAAAAAGGTTTAGTAATGGGAGTAGCAAACGATAGGTCAATTGCCTGGGGTATAGCTAAAATTTTAGCAGAGCAAGGAGCCGAAATCGCACTAACATATCAAGGTGAAGCTCTTAAAAAACGAGTAGAGCCTCTTGCTAATAGTATTGGATCAAATTTAATTTTGCCTTGTGATGTATCTGACTCTGAAAGTATGAAAAATGTTTTTAATTCACTCAAAATGAAATGGGATGGACTAGATTTTCTTGTTCATGGAATAGGTTTCTCAGACAAAGATCAATTAAGAGGAAAATATTATCACACAACCTTAGATAATTTTAGACAAACTATGCATATTTCATGTTATTCATTTACTGAAGCTTGTAGATTAGCTGAACCACTCATGAATAATGGTGGCTCAATATTGACCCTAACTTATTATGGTGCTGAACAAGTAATGCCTCATTATAATGTTATGGGAGTTGCAAAAGCGGCTTTAGAAGCTAGTGTTAGATATTTAGCAGTTGACCTAGGTGAAAAAAATATAAGAGTAAATGCTATTAGTGCAGGTCCAATCAAAACTTTAGCAGCTTCAGGTATCGGAGATTTTAGATTCATATTAAAATGGAATGAGCTCAATGCTCCACTTAAAAGAAACGTTAATCAAGAAGATGTTGGAAAGTCAGCTCTTTACTTATTAAGTGATTTAGGGAGTGCTGTAACCGGAGAAATCCAGCATGTTGATTGTGGATATCATACTGTAGGTATGGTAGCAGTAGATGAAAGTGAGAACGTTTCAGAACTTTTAGGTGAATTTACAAATTCAAAAAAATGACATCTAACTCAATTGGCAAAATTTTTAATTTTACAACATGGGGAGAAAGCCATGGTAAAGCTATTGGATGTGTTGTTGATGGGGTGCCGTCTAACATTAAATTAACTGAAAAGGATATTCAGCCATATCTTGATAAAAGAAGACCAGGGTATTCAAAATTTACTACACAAAGAAAAGAAGAGGATAAAATTGAAATATTGTCAGGTACCTTCAATGGAAAAACAACGGGACATCCGATTTCACTAATCATTTATAACCAAGATCAAAGATCTAAAGATTATTCAGATATAAAAGATAAGTTTAGACCTGGACATGCTGATTATACTTACTGGAAAAAGTATGGGATAAGAGATTATAGAGGGGGTGGTCGCTCAAGCGCAAGGGAGACTGCAATGCGTGTTGCTGTTGGAGCAGTTGCAAGAAAAGTTATAGAAAATAAAATAAAGACTAAAGTTATAATTACTGGTGCATTAGTACAGATAGGGAAATATAAAATTAATTATGAAAATTGGAATGATAAATTTATCTCTAAAAATAATTTTTGGAGCCCTGATAAAAAAATAATTAGTACATGGGAAAAAGAGATCAAAAATGCTAGAAAAAATGGATCATCTCTAGGTGCAATAATTGAAATAAGAGTTAAGGGATTACCTGCTGGTCTGGGTGAGCCAATATATGATAAAATAGACTCTGATATTGCAAGAGCTCTAATGTCAATTAATGCTGTTAAGGGAGTTGAAATAGGAAACGGTTTCTCAAGTGTCTATGAAAGTGGAATTTCAAATGTTGATGAAATGAGAATAAAAAATAAGAAGGCTATTTTTTTATCAAATAATAATGGCGGAATATTAGGTGGGATTACAACAGGTCAAGAATTAGTATCTAGATTTGTTGTAAAACCAACGAGTTCAATTCTATCTTCAAAAAGAACTATTAATACAAAAATGAAAGAAACCACAATATCAACGAAGGGTCGCCATGATCCATGTGTTGGCATAAGAGCTGTACCTGTAGGAGAAGCAATGATAGCTACAACAATCGCAGATCATTGTCTAAGATTTTTCTAAAAAACAATAAATAAGAAATTCTTCATTACCTTTTGGTCCATTAATAGGACTTTGTATTATTCCAATTACTTTTGCATTACATTCAAATTTGAACCAATTTTCAATATCGTTACATATTTCATTATGAATTTTTTTATCCTTAACAATACCTTTAACTAAATTTTTTTTTGAAGTTTCAAATTGAGGTTTTATTAATGCAATAATTTCAGCTTTTTTAGACAAAAGTCCTAAACTTGGAAAAATGACTTTTTTTAAACTTATGAAACTAACATCACAAACGATTAAATCAATATTTTCAGGAATAATTTTTTTATCGATATATTTTGCATTATAGTTTTCAATACTTACAATTTTTTTTTCTTTTCTAAGTTTTTCATGAAGTTGATTGGTGCCAACATCAACAGAAAAAATTTTTTTTGCATTATTTCTTAAAAGTACTTCAGAAAACCCTCCTGTTGATGATCCTATATCTAAGCAAATTTTACCTTTTACATCAATTTTAAAATAATCTAATGCTCTTAAAAGTTTTAGAGCTCCTCTTGATACCCATTTTGGATGAAGTTCTTTAATAATAATCTTTGATTTTTCATGAAAAGTATTGCCACTTTTAGTGATCATTTTTTCATTTACCAAAACCTGTCCGGCCATAATCATTGATTGAGCTTTTGATTTAGATTCAGCTAAATTTCTATTAACCAATAACTGATCTAATCGTATTTTTATTTGTTTAATCAAATTATTATAAATTATTTGAAATCTTCTTTTGAAAGTTTATTATTTTCTTGTTTGATTTTTTTTATCTGACTATCAATACTTTGTAACTTTTCTTCACATTTTTTTTTCAATTTCATTCCCTCTTCATAAAGCTGAACTGACTCCTCTAAGTCTACTTCTCCATTTTCTAGTTTTTCGACTATATCCTCGAGTTTCTTTAAATTATTTTCAAAATTATTTTTTTCTTTAGTCATTTTTATTGTCTATCTTTGTAATATTTTCATTCACTATATCATATAATATTGCATAAATTTTATCATTATTTTTTATTGTAAATAAAATTTTATCCTTATTAATTAAATCAATGTCAGTAATTTCATGACCATCTTCAAGCTCTAAGTTATAATAGATATTTTTCATATCTAAATTAGTTTGTTTTTCAGCTATTTTTATATAAAATCCATAAACAAGAGCAAAAAAACATATTATAATTAATATAGCTAAAAAAATTACAACATATTGAAGAACTTTTTGAGACATGAGTGAGTTTTATAATGTTAAATTAACTATAAATAAACAATTAAGTTTACAAAGACTAGATAAAGTACTTGTACTAAAATTAGATGGGTATTCAAGAACACAAATTAAAACTTTAATTTTAAGTGGTAATGTTATTAAAGATGATAGAGAAATCAGAGACCCCTCCCATATAACTAAAGAAAATGAAAATTATTTTGTTAATATCTTTTTAAAGGAAGAGAAAAAACACTATGCTGAAGAAATCAAGTTAGATGTAATATTTGAAGATGACGATATACTTGTTATAAATAAACCACCGAATTTAGTAATGCATCCTGCCCCTGGAAATGAGAGTGGTACTCTTGTTAATGCATTAATGCACTATACAAATAATCAGCTAAGTAATTTAATTGATAGTTCTAGACCTGGAATAGTTCATCGTCTTGATAAAGATACTAGTGGGATACTTGTAGTTGCAAAAAAAAATGATGTTCATATTAATTTGGCAAATCAATTTAAAGAACACACAATATCAAGAAGATATAAAGCAATTGTATGGGGAGCTCCTGACACTCAGACAATAGAGGGGTATATAGAAAGGAATAGAAAGAATAGAAAAAAGATGAGTTTAAATAATAACGGTTATGGTAAATATTCTAAAACTGATATTAAATTAGAAAAAACTTTTGAAATTGCTAGTCTTATAGATTGTAATTTATATACAGGCAGAACTCATCAAATTAGACTACATTTAACATCTAAAAATTCTCCAATTATTGGTGATAAAATTTATGGGAAAAGTAAGATCAATCAATTTGGAAAAGATAAAAAAACAATTAACAAATTTATGATATTAAAGAACTTTAATAGACAGGCTCTTCATGCATATCATCTTGGTTTTGATCATCCAACATCAAAAAAAAGAATGGATTTTCATATTGATATTCCTGAAGATTTTAAGAATTTAATAGAGTTATTATTAAAGTATTAAATATTATTGTATTTATGGTATAGGCACTTATGAATTTGCCTGTTTTATCTAATGAAGGCAGCCTCGCTGTTTATCTTCAAGAAATAAAAAAATTTCCAATGCTAACAGCTGAAGAAGAATACATGCTTGCTAAACGCTATAAAGAGCACGGGGACTCTGAAGCAGCTCATAAACTTGTTACAAGTCATCTGAGATTAGTTGCAAAAATAGCTATGGGTTACAAAGGATATGGCTTACCCATAACTGACCTGATTTCTGAAGGGAATGTTGGTATAATGCAGGCGGTTAAAAAGTTTGACCCAGAAAAGGGATTTAGATTAGCTACATATGCAATGTGGTGGATAAGAGCTCAAATACAAGAATATGTACTTCATAGCTGGTCATTAGTAAAGATTGGAACTACTGCAGCACAAAAAAAACTTTTTTTTAATTTAAGAAAAATTAAAAACCAACTCATGTCTATAGACTCTGGAAACCTATCACCTGAGAATGTAAGAGAAATTGCAACAAGATTAGATGTTAAAGAAGGCGAGGTAATTGATATGGAAAATAGACTTTTTACCTCTGACCAATCGTTAAATATTAAACTAGGTGAAGATAATTTCTCTGAATGGCAAGACTTAATTGCAGATAAAAAAGAAACACATGATAAAGTAATAGAAAATAAAGACGAGCTAAATTACCGTAGAGGCCTATTTGCTAAAGCTTTAAAAATCTTAAATGAACGAGAAAGAGAAATAATTAATTTCAGAAAACTTAGTGAAAAACCACTAAAGTTAGAAGAACTGAGTAAAAAATATAAAATTAGCAGAGAAAGAGTCAGACAAATTGAAGAGAAAGCTCTTGAAAAACTTCAAAAAGAAATATCAAAAATGAGATAAAATTCCATTAATATCTATTGTTTCCTTTCTATCTGGACCTGTAGAGACAATAGAAATTTTAGTTTCCATTAATTCTTCAAGTAAATTAATATATTTAATAGCATTTTCTGGAAGCTCATTTAAATTATTTATTCCAACGGTCGACTGGTTCCATCCATCAACTTTTTTATAAATTGGTTTTATTTTATCAAATAAAAATTCTTCACTTGGCAAATAATCATAATTTTTATTTTCGATTGAGTATCCAACACAGATATTTATTTCTTTTAATTCATCTAAGACATCTAGTTTGGTTAAAACAATATCAGTGATACCATTAAGTTTTATTGATTGTTTTAGGAGTACACTGTCAAACCAACCACATCTTCGTTTTCTTTTAGTCACTGTTCCAAATTCTTGACCTTTTTCACCTAAGTGATCACCTATATTATTTTTTAGCTCAGTTGGAAAAGGTCCAGACCCAACTCTAGTTGTGTATGCTTTAGTTATTCCTAAAATTTTGTGATTTTCTTTTTTACTAAAACCAGTACCAGAAAAAATCTGACCAGATATAGTGTTAGATGACGTAACATATGGATATGTTCCGAAATCAATGTCTAACATTGAGCCTTGAGCCCCCTCAAAAACAATGTTTTTATTTTTTTGGCCCAATTCATTTATAATTTTCCATAATGGAACACAAAAAGTATTAAGATAACTTGACATTGATATAAGTTCATCAAAATAATTATCTTTAATTTCACTTCCATATTTTAAAATTTTATATTTATGAAATTCATGGAGATTTTGAATTTTTTGTTTCAAAAATTTTGGGTTTTTTAAGTCACAAATTCTTATTGCTCTCCTTCCAACTTTATCCTCATATGCTGGACCAATTCCTTTTCTGGTAGTTCCAAGCTCATTTTTTCCTCTTGAAGTTTCATTTATCTCATCGAGAACTTTATGTATCGGCAATATCAGGCAGATATTGTCGGCTATGTAAAGATTATCTTTGTTAACATCAATACCCTGTTCTTTGAGATTATTAATTTCATTTATTAAAGCCCATGGATCTAAAACAACTCCATTGCCAATAGCGCATTTTTTATTATTGATAATACCTGATGGTAGCAAGTTAAGTTTATAAATTTTATTGTCTACTTTAATTGTATGACCTGCATTATTTCCTCCTTGATATCTGACTATTAAATCAGCTTTAGAAGAAATCCAATCAACAATTTTTCCTTTTCCTTCATCTCCCCACTGGGTTCCAACAATAGTATAAAACATTAGACGTGCTTAACTTTGTTACTCATCAAATAATACTTAATTCCAAATCTCTTTGCTTCTTCTCTTAAATCAGAATTATCCTCAAAAGATTTAAATAGGCTAAAGCCTTTATTGAGTAGTCTTTGTTTAATTTTGTTACTAGTATTAAATGAAATCAAAATTTTCATATTTGTATTTTTTAAAGAAGAAGATCTTAAAATTGTGTCCATATAACAAGTATAACCTATTGCTGTCTCCGAGTTAGTGCCATATTTTAAATTATATCTGCCACCTCCAGCTATTTCACCTCTTACATTTTTTGCAAAAAATGTAAATATAATACCGTTGTAGTAATTTTTATTATTTTTTAGATCAAAGAAGTCGATATTTAACATATCATTTTTTGAAGTCTTTATTAAACTCGATATTTTTGTAAGCCTTTTAACTTCTTTTTCAAATCCTGTAATGGCGTTTAGGTTTAAGATTTTATTTTTTTTGTTTTTAATTGAACCAGAACATTCATGAAGGATTTTAAAAGACTTATATAATTTAGTTTTTTGTAATAATTTTAAACAATTATTAATATCTTTCAATTGTATATATTTTTTGATTTGAAGTTTAACATTCTTATCTTTAATTTTTTTTAATATGCTATCAAGAAAAAATGGGGCTGAAATTTCTATTACAATATTTTTAACTCCTATATTTTTTAATGTCTCATAAGCAAGATTTATTATCTCAACATCAGCTTTATAGCTTTCTGAGCCTATAATCTCAGCACCAACTTGTTGAAATTGTCTTTCCGGTCTTAGAATTGATCCAGCTTTTCTTACGACCTCTCCATAATAACAGAGTTTAAGTGGACGTTTTTTCTTAGACAATCTAGATGAAGCTATTCTTATTATTTGAGGAGTAATATCATTTCGAATACTTAATTGATCTTTTTTTCTATTTGTTTTTAAAATTAATGTTTTGTTATCTAAATTTTTACTAAATTCTATAAGAGGAGTTTTGACCAAAGTAAAACCATTATCTCTAAAATAATTTATAATAGTATTTTTATATTTATGTTCAATGGAAGCATCAAAATTTAGACTATCTTTAAAGCCTGGAGGAACTAAAAATTTATTGACCAATGCAAGACCTTACTAATTTTTTTATTTCTAGCGATTTTTTTTTCACAATTAATTTATCTTGACCTTCTACTAAAATTCTAACTAAGGGTTCAGTTCCGGACAGCCTAATAAGCGATCTTATTTTTTTATTATTATATAAATTATTATTTTGTAATTTTTTAAGAGTTTGTAATAACTTAGTATTTTTTGTTTTATAATATAAATTAATTTTTTCTTGTGCAAAATCTTTATATAAATCAAATAGATTACTTGGCTTTGTTTTATTTGATGTTAAAATATCAGTAATTTTTAAAGCTGCTAAAATACCATCACCTGTTTTTGAGTAATTTGACATTATGATATGACCTGATTGTTCACCTCCTATTAATGATTTAGATTTTTTCATTTGGTTTATAACATTTATATCTCCAACAGCAGTACGTTTAATTTTTAACTTTAATTTCTCTTTTAAATATTTTTCCAAACCCATGTTTGACATAACAGTTATTATTACATCATGTTGATTGGATTTTTTTCTTGGTTTAATATAATTTTTACATAATAGTGCAATAATCTTATCACCATCAACTTCTCTACCTTTTTCATCAACAACAATAATTCTATCGCCATCTCCGTCAAATGCAAATCCTATATCTGCTTTTTCTTTAATAACTACATTTGATAGAGATTTTGTATTAACTGCACCGCATTCTTTATTTATGTTTATTCCGTCAGGATTATTATTTATTGATAAAACGTTATGACCAAGTTCCCAAAATAAGTTTGGAGCAATATTATATGTAGCTCCATTTGCACAATCTAAAACTATTTTAAGTTTTTTTCTAGAAAGTGATTTTGGTATTGAACTTTTTAAAAATTCAGAATATCTGCCTGAAGCATCTTCTAATCTTTTTGCACTTCCTGAAACAAATGTGTTATTAGTAATTGCAGAGTATTTTTTATTATTTAAAACAATATTCTCAACTTTTTTCTCAATAATAGAACTTAATTTATTTCCAGAGCTATCAAAAAATTTTAATCCATTATATTCATAAGTATTGTGAGAAGCTGTGATCATTACTCCAATATCTGCTCTCAATGTTTTAATCATCAATGGTACAGCGGGTGTTGGAAGTGGGCCAACTAAAATTACATTCATACCCATTGATATAAAACCAGCTGTAACAAGTGGCTCATATAAATAACCAGATAACCTCGTATCTTTAGAAATTACAACTCTTTTATCACGCTTATTTTTTCCTAGAACATAGGCAACAGTTTTTGATATCTTTAGACATGTTTCTGCAGTTAGAGGCTCTTTATTAACTAAGCACCTAATTCCGTCAGTGCCAAAAATTATAGACATTAAAGTCTTTTATTAAAAAAAATAAATAAAGTGAAGTATTTTAAATTTTAGTTTACTGATGCTGTTGCAGAACCACCAGTTTTTGGTACTGATGTAGCAGGATTTTTTGGTGTATCTAAATCATTATCAAGCTCATCTTTAGATGGTTTAATACCCTTAATAAGATCTTTTATTTCATCACCACTTAATGTTTCGTATTCTAAAAGACCATTAGCGACTGTATGCAGTTCTTCAATATTATCTTGTAATATTTTTTTACAATTATTTTCAGCTTCTTCAGCCAAAAACCTAACTTCCTCGTCAATTAATTTAGCTGTAGAGTCAGAAACATTTTTAGATTGAGCAACAGAGTGTCCTAAGAACACTTCTTCACTGTCATTATTATATCTCAACCTACCCAATTTTTCACTCATGCCCCACTCAGTTATCATCTTTCTTGCTAAGTTCGTAACCATTTGAATATCACTTGCAGCTCCATTAGTAATTTTGTCTTTTCCAAAAATCATCTCTTCAGCAATTCTACCTCCTGTAGCTATAAGTAGGTGGGCTTTCATCTGATCTTTTCTCATAGATAATTGATCTTTTTCAGGTAGTCTCATAACCATACCTAGTGCTCTACCTCTTGGAATTATAGTTGCTTTATGAATTGGGTCTGAGGCTGGAGAATGTAATGTTGCAACGGCATGACCTGCTTCATGATAAGCTGTAAGTTTTTTTTCATCTTCAGACATAACCATTGACCTCTTTTCAGCTCCCATCATTACTTTATCTTTTGCATTTTCAAAATCTTCTAAAGTTACCATTCTTTTATTTTTTCTAGCTGCAAGTAAAGCAGCCTCATTAACTAAGTTAGCTAAATCAGCTCCGGAAAATCCAGGAGTTCCTCTTGCTATTATTTTTGAGTCAAATTTGGGTGATACTTTTATTTTTTTTATATGAACTTTTAATATTTTATCTCTTCCCATTACATCTGGGTTAGTTACAGTAATTTGTCTATCAAATCTTCCAGGTCTTAATAATGCTGGGTCTAAAACATCTGGCCTATTAGTTGCGGCAACAATTATTACACCGGCATTTGCTTCAAAACCATCCATCTCTACAAGAAGTTGGTTAAGTGTTTGCTCTCTCTCATCATTTCCACCTCCTAAGCCAGCTCCTCTATGTCTACCTACTGCATCAATTTCATCAATAAACACGATACATGGAGCATTTTTTTTACCTTGATCAAACATGTCTCTAACTCTACTGGCACCAACACCAACAAACATTTCTACAAAATCTGAACCTGAAATTGAAAAAAATGGAACATTTGCCTCACCAGCGATAGCTCTTGCTAAAAGAGTTTTACCAGTTCCAGGAGGCCCAACTAGGAGTGCTCCTCTTGGTATTTTTCCACCAAGTCTTGAAAATTTTTGAGGATCTTTTAGAAATTCAACAACTTCTTCAAGTTCTTGTTTTGCTTCATCAATACCTGCGACATCATCAAAAGTAACTTTACCTATTGCTTCATTCAGAAGCTTAGCTTTAGACTTTCCAAAGCCCATCGCCTTACCACCACCTGATTGCATTTGACGCATAAAAAATATCCATACACCAATTAATAGCAACATTGGGAACCATGATAAAAGAACACTTAATAATGGATGCATTGATCTTTCTGAAGGTTCAGCTGTGATTTTAACTCCATATTCATTCAACTTATCGACTAAGTTTGGATAGTTTGGTGCATATGTATTAAAAGATCTACCATCATTTAAAAATCCTGTAACACTGTTACCGCTTATGTTAACCTCAGAGACATTGCCACTTTCAGTAGCGGCTATGAAATCAGAAAAAGAAATTTTTGAGCTATTCTTATTTGGGGATGTGCCTTGGAATAGATTAAATAAAACTATTAATAGAAGACCAATAATAATCCATAAAATAACGTTTTTACTCAAATTTTTCATATAATACTTATTAAATAGGAATTAATTATAAAAACACAACACTTTAATAATGAATTAGTTATTTATTTAGAAAAAATGAGAGAATCATTATCTTTTTTAATAATCATACCCTTGAGATTAAATATGTTGAAATCATTACTTTTAGTATAATCAATTAATAATTGGATTTTTTTTGATCTCAAAAAGCGAATTTCTCCATATAAAAATTGATATATTTTTTTTACAAGTTTTTCTGAAATTAAATTGTCTAAATTGTTAAAGTTTATCATATTAATCTTAACAATATTGCTATTTATAAAAAATATATTTTTAATTAATATTTCATAAATCATTTTATTATAAAGCTTGGTGTTACTTCTAATGACGCTATAATCATTTTTTAAATCTTTAATATTTTTAGAACTTGTTTCTTCAATAAAATTTCTAATAATTGGACGTGTATAACGAAAATTTAAATTAGATGGATCTTGAACATAAGGAATATTGTTATCGTTATTAAATTTAATAATTTCATGCTTAGAATATTGTAGCAATGGTCTTAAAATATTTGTCTTGTTAATTAGAGATATTTTTTGCATTGATTGAAGTCCCTCAAAATCACTTCCTGAAACTTTTCTATATAAAAAAGTCTCTAAATTATCATCATTGTGATGTGCAACAAATAAGTGTAATATTTTTTTAGATTGACAATACTTAGTTAGTAAGTTGTACCTATTTGACCTTGCTTCATTCATAGTCTTTTTACTTACTCTAATTTTATTAACCTCTAAAACTTTGGATTTGATTCTATATTTTTTAAGAAAACATTTTACTTTCAATGCTTCAGATTTGGAATTATCTCTTAGATTATGATTAACTATTAGTGCAATTAAATTACAATTATAAATTTTACGTACGTAATTTAATAAAAAAATTAAACACATACTGTCGGGTCCACCTGATACTGCTACAGCAAAAAAAGGCTTCGTTTCAAAAGTATAGTTATTTTTTAAATTTTTAATAAAATTTTTTGTATTTAATGTCATTCACTAATTTCTAAACAGCCATAGTTTTGAAACTGTTTATTAGCATTTTTAATTAATTTATTTTTTGGAAAATCTGCAATTAATTTTTCAAGTGTTTTACATGACTCATTTGTTTTATCAACATTATATAGTGACTCCGATAATTTTAAAAGCATATCTGGCGCTTTGATACTTTTAGGAAATTTTTGATAGCCCTCAGCAAAAACTAGGGCAGCATCTCTATATTTTTTTTCTAATATATATAGCTCACCTAACCAATAGTGTGCAGAACCAGATAATTGATTTTCTGGATTATTTTCAATAAAATTAATAAATGAAGTTTTTGCATCATCCCAGTTTTTATTTCTAATGTTATCAAATGCGATTTGAAATTGATCTTCAGGTGTAGTTTTAGGTTCTATTTTCTGAGATAACGCTTCACTCTGATTCACATCCTCTTGAATGGTATTGTTTTGTTTTGTTATCTTTAGAGAACCTAATGTATTTTCTTCATTTAATTCGTTAATCTCATTGTCAGAGGATTTATTACTTTCGCTAACTGGTTTATAATTTTTAATTTCAAGAATGCTGTCTTCAAGAGCAAAAATAGACTCTTCGAAATTGTTTATTTTTTGTATCAAATCTTCAATTTGGAACATAACATCTTCAAAATTTGCTGTTAAATTTTTTAGATCTTTTTCAATATCATATATTCTCATATCAATTGCAGATAAGTTAATAGCTAAATTAGAATTGTTTTTATCATCAGCACTAACTTTATCGGAATAAACTATTTGCGATAAGTCAGTAACTTCTCTTTGTATTCTCTCCAACTGTTGTTGAATTGTAAGTAAATTCTCATTTGAGTTAACTTCTAATGATATAAATATAAATATTAATAAGAAATTAATAAACTTTTTCATTTTACTACTTTATTTTTTAAATTAGATAAAAATAAGGCGCTATAAATATATAGCGCCAATAAAGGTGTATTAAGGTAAGAGTTTTAATTTACTATTGTAACTGATCTTCTATTTTGAGCCCAAGCTCCATCATTTGATCCCACTACAGCAGGTCTTTCTTTACCATAACTTATTGTTGATACCCTATCAGGATTTATGCCCAAACCAATTAAATAATTTTTTACAGCTTGTGCTCTTTTTTCACCAAGAGCAAGGTTGTACTCTCTTGTACCTCTTTCATCACAATGTCCTTCTATAGTTACCGATACATTGCTATTTTGCTTTAACCAAGCAACTTGGTCTTGAAGCAATTCTAGAGCATCGGAGTCCAAATCTGAACTATCATAACCAAAGAAAACTCTATCACCAACATTGACAATTAAATCTTCCTGAGAACCAGCAACTATTCCACTACCAGTAGTTTCAGTGATTGATCCATCTGATACAGAGCTATCAGAACTAGATGAACCAGAACCACTCGCATCAGCTTCATCCTTTGGTTTAGTTGCACATGCTGCAACAAATAAAACTAATATTGCTGAAATTAAAAACTTATAAATCATATAAAACTCGCTCCCTTAATACTTTTGCTAGCTATACTCTATTAATGCTAGTTTTTTAACATTTTTTAAAATATTTCATATATTTTTTTAATATATTAATAAATTAATGCATTAAAGGCGACCAGGCAGGATCAGAGCCGCCTAATGGGGTAATAACTTTTCTTTCATTATAGCCTGTTAAATCTATAGAATAGAGGCTAGATTCACCTCCAGATCCATCTTCTGCTGTTCTTTCCTCTTTAAAATACATAAGAAACCTGCCATTTGGAGCCCATGTAGGTCCTTCTACATGAAAAGATTTTGCTATCATTCTCTCATTTGATCCATCATTTTCCATGACTCCTATATAAAATTGTCCACCCTCCTGTTTTGTGAAAGCTATCATATCTCCTCTTGGTGACCAAACTGGCGTATAATAACTTCCAGCTTCGCGACTGATTCTTTTGACATTTTTACCATTAGTATCTGTAACATAAAGATGTCTCCTTCCACTTCTATCAGAATTAAAAACTATTTTTTTTCCATCTGGTGAAAAACTAGCAGATACATCTATAGCTGAATTATCAGTAATTTTTTTTGATATTCTAGTTTTTAAATCAAGAATATATATTTCAGAATTTCCAATCTCAGGATCAGTGTAAGACATTACAATTTTATTACCATCTGGTGAAAAACGAGG
>MDSW01058110.1_pt1 | contig 22381 bp, 24 predicted proteins | sample 811171 | NCBI WGS metagenome assembly MDSW01 (sample SAMN05326641, study PRJNA326480) | marine metagenome | isolation source: seawater | place: Atlantic Ocean: North West | collected 2012 | reverse complement strand
TATCCCGTCGGGCTCATAACCCGGAGATCGATGGTTCAAATCCATCTCTCGTTACCATGCTCAATACTTGTAGTAGTCGTGTTGAGGCTTGAGAAGGTCCATTGCCGCTTGTAACCGAGCGTTCGCTGCGGCTTCACCGCGTTCAATAGCGCCAATTTCTTCAGAGATGCGGGAGATTTGATGCCGACAAGTATCGCTTGAACCCACTCCTGAATCGACAGCAGATTGCATCAATGTTTGAACTTCTCGGGCATCAGCAGGCGGTCGGCCTGGCGGCTGAAAGACAAAACGTTCATTGTAAAGAATAACGGGGCCAGCGGCTTGAACTGTCGCCACTAGTCGAGCGATGAGCTTCTTTTCCAAACCAAGGAGCTGACATGCTTCCATTGCACTGGCGACATGACCGGGTGCTTTTTTTTCACATGTCGAAAATGCCTTCATCGCCGCTCCTTTTTTACCAGCCTGAGCATATATTTTGCCGGCCCTCCGGTAATCTTCTGCTACCGGCGTCATTTTTTCAAGCAGTTGAGGCGCTCCCGTTTTGAGGGTACGAATTAATTTATTTCGTTCGCGGTGAAGGATTTTTACACTTGCAATCGCCCGTTTAAATTTACCTCGTAATAAAAAAACATCACATAAAATTCGTAGTCCTTTGACCAACAAAATTTGTGCATCTGCAGGTCGCTTTTTCTGCGAGAGCAACATCTCAGTAAATTGGATAGCCATAACCTCGGACATTTCCATTCGACCATCCTCAACATATCGCTCCAATTGGAGGAGGGTTTGGGTGGGGTCATTCATTCCAAACATGGCGACAATCAATGCTGTGAGTGATGACCTATCATGCCTTTGCTTGTTCGTCTCCGCCAATACAAAACGCAATCAGATACGATAACATCTCCAAGAATCAAGCCTTGGCGTTTATTTGAGTGAGGCAATGGGCCAACATGGGCAGCCGGAGCAGCATCGCAATTACCGGCACCCCCGGAACTGGAAAAACTTCACTTTGTGATGCTTTACAAGAATCTTATACGGTACTTTCTCTGCAAAAATTAGCAGAAGCACATGGGTGTTTAGGAGAGATTGATTCCATGGATAATGCCGCCCCCTTGGACATTCACAAATTAGCAGAACAATGGGATTATGATGGCGAAGAAGTTTGTTTCATCGACGGACATCTCTCTCATTTCCTTGAAGTCGATGCCATCGTTATTCTGCGATGTAATCCTGAACAATTGAAGGAGCGATTGAAAAACCGAACCTATTCACCTGAAAAAATAGAAGCAAATGTCGAATGGGAATTGCTTTCGGGGACGTGGTCTGAACTTTTGGAATTTGAAATAGACATTCCAATATTGGAACTTGATACCACAACCTCATCAATCGAAGAACTTCAATCGCAAATCGTTGAGTGGTTAAACAACCAATGTCCATCGTTGCCACTTGAAGAATCGAGTTCGCAAGCGATTGGATGGCTATAAGTCGGCATTTTTGTTCACGAAGAACCGCAACAACAAACACCCCTCGCTCGCGGCAGTAGGCTGAGTATTATGGCTTTAGAGAAACTACGAGACGCTTGGGAAGGTGTATTGAATCCAGTATTGGAGTCTCTTTCAGGAGTTAAACCAGCAACTGTAACTTGGGTTGCCCTCCCAATTGGCATTCTCGGTGGACTTGCTGTTTTGACAGCAGATGATACAACATATGGGGCAAACATGTTGTTTGGAGGAGGTCTTTTGATTATCATGGCTATGATTTTGGACGGTTTAGATGGCCCTTTAGCGCGTAAATACGGGAATGTGACTCGTTGGGGCGACTACCTTGACCATACTTTTGACCGCTTGTTGGATGCAGTTTGGATTCTCTGTATCGCCGGTTCGGTTTTTGTTGGCGATATTGCCCTTGGATTAGCAGCTGCTTGGTTAACACTTCTTGGCTCATACATGGGCACTCAAGCCCAAGCAGTCGCCGGTACACGTAATTACCGTGGCTTTTCTAGAGCGGACCGAACCATACTTTCAATCGTAGCAATTTTCCTCACAGGAATCTTCATCCATGCTGGCATTGATGATTTCGGCATGCTCCCCGGCATTCTTGACCACATTCCAATCAATCCAATGAGCGTGATTGTATTGATTTCTGCCTTCGGAGGATTATGGACCTTCCTCGTCCGTTTCCAACAGGCGAAATCTGAAATCTCACGTATCGATTCTGAAGACCCATTACCTCAACCGAATCAGACTTCTGAAGACGAGTAAATTGTACCTAGCCGCCACCCCGTAGGGGTGGGTTGAAACCCTTGTTTAACGGATGAATATGCGACATGCTCATAACCGTTGCATGCGACAAGAGGGATGATGACAGACAAATTGCTCGGTTTTGAAGGCAAGAGAAAAGCACTTTTCCTTGTGATTTGCATGCTTCTAGCGATCGTACCACTCACCCCGGTATCTGCTGAAGATATCGGAGAGCCGAGTGATTTACAAGCTCAAGACATCAATGCTTTTTTCGACCCAATTTCGGAATCGACGACAGTAACTTGGAGAAACATCGATGTTGACAGTTCAATTTTACAAGGGCTGCTAACATCGGAATACAGCGTCTACCGGTCAGACCAACCAATCACCGATACTTCGATTTTGAGTCTGGTTCCTTTTGAAACGAATATCACTGCTTGCGAACTTAATGTTGGCGAATTCCCTGAAAAATGCAGAGGACTAAACGGAACAAATGGCCAACACTCTGCATCCTTTTTGGTCCCACCAGGTGTTAATCAAACGAACTATTATGCAGTCACCACAACACTCGAAGATGGCACAGAATTGCTCACTTTGGACGTGAATGCATCAACTCTTGAGAACCCCGTTTTGGAACAAACTTCCCCTATTCGTACACCATACAACATTATCGGCACCTTCGACCCAACGGTCAGCAATACAACATTACAATGGATTAATTACAACGACTTGATTCCAGTTCTTCCAGAAACAGGGCCCAATGCTTACAGCATTAATATTTACAGAACAACCTATCCAGTCACACGAGCAAATGGGGCAAACATGGTATCGGTGGAAACACCGATTGCACAATTGCCAGCAGGCACTTCTACGCATACATTGACCGTTCCTGAACAAACAGATAGGGATGCATATTACTCAATCACCTATTTCCTTCCGAATTGGAACGGCCCCGGTGCTGATTACGAAGACACCCGTTTCCTTTCAAACAACGCCATGTCCACTCCAATACTCGAAGATAACATGCCTCCAGCCCACGTGACTGGAGTTGCCACAACTTTCACCGCAGACCCTCTGACTGGTGGCGGAACAACAAATGTGAGTTGGACTGATGTATCTGGCGAAACAGGCGAATCATACCGAATTTACATGTCAGGAACTCCGTTCTATACCATCTATCGTTCGGATGTGCAACTCGTCGCAACCGTCTCTGGAAAACTTGCAGGTGGAGCGAACTCGTTTGATTATGATGTCCCAGTTGGACGCTTAGGATGGGCTCATTATTGCATTGTTACCATTGATTTGTATGGTGTGTTTGACTCAAACATCACGACAAATGCTTGTTCATCTGTCGAAGAAGATGCGTTTGGTAATTGGATTGCAGAACCAACCAATGTGTATGCTGAATTCATCGGTAATCAAACTACACGTGTCTCGTGGACCGACCAACTTGGCGTCGAAGGTGAACAATACCACATTTGGACATCTTCTTGGCGAGTCTCTGGTGGTGAATGGCAGAGTTTCAACGGCTCTCTCACATGGCTTGGTACTGTAAGTGACGGAATTGGCTTTTTCGATGTTGAACTCGCAGATGGCCTCATCGGCGTTCGCCCATTCTATTTCGTCACCACTGAAGCCCTCTATGGGCATCTCTCTGGAACCTTTATGGACAAGAGTTTGGAGCAAAACGTCTACCAAATCGATGAAGGAAATGAAGAAGATACGGTGAATCCAGGTCGAGCAGAAATTAAAGTCATCGAAGCAATAGGTTCATTGAATAAAGTTCGAATTGAATGGTTTAACGATAATTTGGAAGAAAATGAAGTGTATCAAGTATGGCGAAACTATGGAGAACCATTCGGTGAAGATGAAAGCGACATCAGTTCGATTGAAGCAGATGGATGGGAACTCGCTCTTGACAATATCAATGCTGGAACTTCGGAGGATTCAACCTTCTTCCGCCAACTCGATCTTCCAGAAGATGTCGACCGAGATGTTTGGTATGCGATAATCATCATTGACCAGTGGGGGAACAGCGACCCTGAACTCTTTTCCGGATTCAACTCCAATGCGATTAAAGTAACAGAAGATACGAAACCTCCTCAAGCATCAATGACACTCATCAATGAAGACAATGAAGCATTTACCAGCCCTGCATTGATTGCCGGCGATTATAAGATTCAAATTGAATTTGATGAAGACCTCGATGTGAGTCCAATGCTCAACATCACGACAGTCGCCGGTGGCGATATTTCAGGCGGCCTCAAGGAAATGACGGAGATTCAATCCAATGCAGGAAACCCAGACCGTGGGCCTGTCTATCAACTCGACTTCTTTATCACCACTTCAACCATTGCTGGAGACATGATTTTTGAAGTGTCTATGGAAGATTTAGCAAACAATCAAGCCACTCAGATTTGGGATGACCGCTCTGTTGATGCAGTTCCTCCACAAGTGACAATCTTTTCGCCATCCTCCAGTTCAGATAGCAACTCAAAATACCTCTATGGCAACAATGTGCAAGTTCTTGCTGGTGCCGAAGATGATGTTCGCATCGATTCTTTCCAATACAAATTCACCTATAATTACGGAACAGGACAATCGGTATCTACACCTTGGACTGAAGCAACTTCAGTAACTGATTTACTTGGCGATAACAGTTCAATTGTTCTGGACCTTGAATTCTCGGCAGGCAATTTCCTACCAGGTCAACATGCCGTTTACGTTCGAGCAATAGATTCTGCAGGTAATGAACGTTCAGCAACAGTCATTTTTGTTGTTGACGAGTGCCGTAACCGTCTCGACGGAACGACTTCCTGTAACTATGTTGAATCACTTCAACCAGAACCAGAACCAATTATTGTGAACCCTTCAATGACCGACCCACCCTATGTTCTCGTATGGATTCTTGCAGTTGTGTTTGTCTTTTCACTCATTATTATGCTCATGGTTATTCAGACCAGCATGAGCGGTCCAAAGAAGAAGAAAGGAGATGATGAGGATGAAGATGAAAATTGGATGTCCGAATTTATCGGCACTTCACAGGAACTTGATATGAATTCAGTGACGGATACAAGCGATAAATCCGAAGAAAAGGCTGTGGAAGCGGAAGAAATGGAAGAAGAAGAAGACCCATTTGCAGTGAACGTAATGACTCGTAAGACCCGTCCAAAGAAGGAAGTTCCAGAGATTGTTGAAGAAACCGATGACGATGAAGACGGTATCGATTGGGGCGAATACGACGATGACGATGTTGAGGAAGAGGAAGAAAAGCCTGTTGCGAAGAAACGTTCTGTCGGTCGTCGTGCAGCACCTCGTAAGGCGCCAAAGCGCCGAACTGTCGGACGTAAAAAGAGCGAAGATTGAACCCCAATCTAAGCGGTGAAGTCAAGGGCTGTGCCCTCTTCGACCAATACATGTCGGAACACGAAGCCGTTGATTCCATCGATGATTTAGCAGAAGAAATGGAAGATGCGATGGAGAATATCTTCGCATCATTTGACCCAAGAAAGAATAAATTGAATTTTCTCCTTCTCGCCATACCTGTTGCCATTTACGCAAATTATCAGCATATGGGAGAACTTGCTTTCCTGTTTTCGATGATTGCCATTATGCCTCTTGCTTTCCTCATGGGGAAGGCGACTGAAGAGATAGCTCTTCGTGTTGGTGAAGCAGTCGGCGGACTCCTCAATGCCACGTTCGGGAATGCAGTTGAGATGATTATCGCTGGCTTGGCGTTGTATACAGCATCTCAGAATCCGGAACTTCTGGAAACGATGATTACCGTCACTCAAGCCTCATTGATTGGCTCGATTTTGGGTAATCTTTTGCTCGTGCTTGGATTGGCAATGGTGTGGGGTGGAATCAATCACAAAGTACAACGGTTCAGTCAAGATGCCGGACAAATGAATGGGTCGCTCTTACTTCTTGCAATTGTTGCTTTCATCATACCAAGTGCAGTTCATCATTCAGGAGGTTCAGTCGGAGATGTTGCTCACCTCTCACACTATACCGCGATTGTGTTGCTGGCCATTTACGGGTTAGCCTTACTCTTCCAGCTCAAAACCCACGCAGATGTCTTTGCTACGGAAGCGGTACATAGCGGTCATGAAGACCCGAAAATGACCATTAAAGATGCATGGATTCTTCTCATACTGTCAACGATTCTTGTTGGCTGGATGGCTCACATTTTAGTCCACAGTCTTGAGACTGCTGTTGAAAAGTGGCATGTGCCAGAACTTTTCATCGGTGTCATTCTACTGCCTTTCTTCGGTAATGCTGCTGAACATTTCACTGCTGTCATCGTAGCAGGAAAAGATAAGATGGACCTTTCAATCGCTATCGCTATTGGAAGCAGTGTGCAAATCGCTCTCTTTGTAGCCCCAGTAATGGTCTTGTTTGCTTGGTTCCTTGGTGTCCCTCTAACTTTAGAATTTGGGCTTCTTGAAACTACTGCGACGTTCATTTCTGTCTTGGTTGCCAACTCCATCATGAACGATGGTAAATCAAATTGGCTTGAAGGTACGATGTTGCTTGCAAGTTACCTGATTCTTGCCCTCGCCTTCTATCATATGTGAGGGGATTCAATGATGCAAAGTAAAACGATTGGCTATTCGATGGCGGGTCTTGCTGTTTTCATAATGTTGATTGGCACCATTGGTTATACTGTTGACGGAGAAGTAGAAGATATTCCAACGCTAAATATCGATGGGTACGTTTTCTTTTCTGAAGACCCACTCCCAGGTAATCCTGTCGGGCTTTTAGTGAGTGCTGATACAACAATTACTTGGGACCGAGATGATATTTTCGTGGTGATTGCAGACGAATCGAAGAAAAACCAATGTGATGGAATCAGGTCAAATGGAGGCGGTTGGATTCAATCTGAATCAGGCAGTAAAACATGTCAATACGGAGACACAGGGTATGAGGCTACAGCGTCCGATGGGGATACTGGTGTTGAATGGCACGTCACTTCGGGCGAATACTATGCTGGAATTGGCACGCAGTTAGGTACATTTCCAGCAGGTACTGAATTGGATATTCAGTACGAAGTCAAACTCTCAGCATCTTTCCCAACGTACCTTTTCAGTTTCCTCGTAGGTATCGGCGGCATTGGCCTTTCTCGAATGGAATAATTATTCGATACCTTCGTAATAGGTCTCGACCGCGAGGTCCAACTCATTCCAAGCCAATGCTTCATCAATGGTTTGTGTAACGCCATTCATTCGGAGTGCTTTCCCATCAACCCATAGGTCCATGCAATCTGCTCCATTGAAGATGAGGTTTGCAAGATGGCGGTTTCCAGAACGACCCAAAGGCCGCATTCGAACGTCATCAAGATTCCATACTGCCCAATCTGAACTGCCCTTGGTAGCCATTCCAAAGACATCTGCTGCTGGGAGCAATGTTGCATCCCAATGGTCATGACGTTGAACCAATGATGCAAGACGAGCCTCGGCTAACATATCCAGGCCACTGCCTGACGAAGCAGCACCATCTGTACCTATTCGCACATCGACACCAGCGTCGTTGTAGGCTGGAAGCGACAGAGTACCACCACAGGCGATTTTCATGTTTGAGGACGGACAATGAACCGCTGTAACTTCATGTTCTGCTAACATGCGAATTTCATTCTTCTTCACCCATGAGGCGTGAGCACAAACTGTACCAGGTTTGAAAAAATCAATATCGTTGAGATATTCAACAGGATAAAATCCTGTTTTCTCATGACAGTCAGCAATTTCTTTACGGGTTTCACTCACATGAATATGAAGGCGAGCCGCTCTTTTTTCTGCTAATTCAGATGCTCTGCGAAGTGTCTCTTCACTGCAAAGATAGACCGAATGAGTTGCGATGGCATACTGAATTTTATCATCGCTCTTCTGATTTTTGAGGATCGAATCAAGTTCATCAAGAGCAGAAGCCGCATCTGGATGGGAGGGCAACGCAGCATCGCTGACTGGCCCTCCGACCAAGCCACGCAATCCAGTATCTTCGAGCACTTTTCCTGTTACAGCGGGATAGAAATACATGTCCGCAGCAAATGAAGAACCTGTTCGAATCATTTCTGCAGCAGCGGCTCGAGCACCAACACGAACATATTCAGGATTCAATCGTGATTCAGTAGGAAAAACCGCTTCGTTTAACCATCTGTGGAGGGGAAAACCATCGCTAAAATCACGGGCATTCAATTGCATTGCAAGATGTGTATGCCAATTTTGTAAACTTCGCGTGATGAGTCTTCCTGAACCGTCCAGTTCGTTTTGAACATCTTCATCACCGTTCGATTTTGACCATCGACCGTCATGATGTAAGAGAACATCACCAACGTGTTTGTTTCCGGTTTCATCATAGAGGACCGCGTTGCGATAGCGTATACTCGCATCATCGGCCATGAACTTCGGTTAGGCTCAACCCTCATGAACGCTTTCAACCATTTGTCTTATGTTCATTCAGTACTACAGATTATTTGCGCCACTGTGGCTTAGCTGGTAGAGCACCCGATTCGTAATCAGGAGGTCGGGAGTTCGAACCTCCCCAGTGGCTCTTCATTGGTCGACACTTCGTGCAATGTTGAGCGTAAATGCTTCAGCACTTGCTTCAAGACCTGCGATAGCAGGGAGTGTTTTCCCAGCAATATAGTCCAAACAAGCACCGCCACCAGTCGAAAGGTGGCCCATCTTCTTTGCAAGCCCATACTTGGCGATAAGTGTCGCAGTATGCCCGCCACCCACGACGACATATCCTTTGGTTTCAGCACATGCGTTCAACATTTCAATGGTACCAAAAGCGAAATCCGACAATTCAAACACACCCGCAGGCCCATTGAGATGGACAGTTCCAGCAGATTTTATTGCCGCAGAGAGGTTACGAATAGATTGAATTCCAAGGTCAAAAATTGGAGCATCGATTGGAAGTTTGGAAACCTCAAGGTCAACTCGATTATCTTCGACGTTTGCAGCAACATCTACTGGGAGGCGAATCTTTTGGCTGAAATCACGTAGCAGTGATTTGGCAGTTTCAACAGTTTGATGCCACGCATTGCCCAATTCATTGACCAAGAAATCATGATTTGAAACGCCAATTTCAACACCCGAGAGTTCCAAGAGCAGGTTCGCAACACCTCCAGTTGGCCAAAATTCATCACAAATATTGTTGCGAAGCATGTTGTCGGCTACGCGTATCGAATCATCGACTTTGATACCACCCAATACGGCAATACAGGGTCGCGCTGGGTTCTCCAATGCCCGGTCGAGTTTGTTGATTTCATTTTTCATTAACTCTCCAGCAACGCAAGGAATCAAATGGGTAAATCCAACTCCTGAAGGAGTGCTACGGTGAGCACAAGCAAAAGCATCATAGACGAATACGTCGGCAACACTGGCTAAATTTTGCACCATGGTTGTTTCTGAATGTGTATTGAAATCACCTTGTGTTTTGATTTCTTCATCATACATTCGAACATTGTTCAACATGAGAATTTCTCCACATTGTAATGCTTCAATTCCTTTCATTGCTTTGTCGCCATAGAGGTCATCCACCCATTTCACTGGTCGGCCGAGAAGACGCCCGAGTTCCCGAGAATGGCCAAGAGTCGAAGTAAAGTCATGTTTCCCAGGTCGAGATTGATGGGCAAGGAGTACAACTTTAGCATTTGTCAAACGGTTTAATGTAGGGACAATGGCTTGAATACGAGTCGTATCTAGGAAGGATTTGGTGCCGGGTAAAAGTGGACAATTGATGTCTACACGAACCAATACAGTCATGTTGTCAACATTGACATTGTCGAGGGTCAAGACACTCGCCATTAAACATTCCAGATGCTTTCGGCTTTTCATTGCAACGGATAAAAACCCCCTACGGTTCTTTTTCCGAACCCGACAACCGCGCGTCTCCACCCTCATCTTTGCGCGAAAGGTGATAAAGCCGTAAAGTTCGCTGTCAAAGGATGGCGCAAGAAGAACCGGCAGAGGATGAAACCCTCAAGGGTCCACGTCGGCGCGCTGGTACCAGCACATCCTCATTCGGCGTCTCAAGGCGAGAAGGCCACGATTCCTCAGTTTACTATGGCAGCCGTCTCTATGATGGAATCGTTTCAAGCCGAGATGTTGGTGAACAACAGGAATTGCCACCGACGCTTGCAAACACATTGATCACTGGAGATTCCAGAAATTTGGATGTGCCTGATAATTGCGTTCAATTGGTTGTCACTTCCCCGCCGTATAACGCCAGTAAAGCCTACGATGAAGACCTTTCATTGAGTGAATATCTTGAATTATTGTATGATGTATTTGCTGAATGTTATCGGGTTCTCGCACCAGGTGGCCGGATGGTCGTCAACGTTGCCAATCTAGGGCGTAAGCCGTACATCCCCCTTTCCAGTCATATCAACATCATGATGAATCAACTCGGCTTTTTGATGAGAGGGGAAATCATTTGGGATAAGTCAGCAAGTGCGGGCTCTTCATGTGCTTGGGGTTCTTTCCAAAGTGCAAGCAATCCTTGCCTTCGAGATGTCCACGAATATCTTCTTGTATTCTCCAAAGGGAATTACAAACTTTTACGCGATAAATCAGAACGTGCAGAAGGGCGAATCGATACGATACCGCGTGATGATTTCATACATCATACCAAGTCGATTTGGTCCTTTCCAACCGAACGCGCATCTCGTGTCAATCATCCTGCACCGTTTCCAGTTGAATTACCAAAACGCTGCATTGAGATGTATTCATTTGCAGGAGACATCGTTCTCGACCCGTTCAATGGTTCAGGTTCAACATGTGTAGCAGCGAAGATGACCGGCCGCACCTACATCGGTGTTGACCTCTCCCAAGAATACTGCAACATCGCTCAAAAACGTCTTGATGAAACTGAGGCTTGGACAGCCCCAGTTGTCGAAGTTTAAGCGGAGCCGTTTTGAACGGTCGCCATCACCCTACAACCATGACCGGTTGGAATGAGGCTGACCTAACTGGACCCGAAGGGGAGGACTGGAGAGTCCCAGTTTCAGAATTAGCAGCCCGACAACAACGTTTGGGAGAAGGCTTAGCCGAGGCAGGATATTCGGGGGCTTTCATTCAACATCCAGTCGACCTCTACTATTTTGCAGGTGGCCGGCAGAATGCTTCGATGTACATTCCTGCACACGGTTCTGAAAACAGTCAATCGGTGTTATTCGTTCGCCGTTCACTTCAACGCGCTCACTTTGAAGGCGGTGGAGACGATGCGCCTCATGAAATTCTTTCTTTCCCTCGGATGGCGCAATTGGCCCCCACCCTTCGTCAACGTGGCGTGATTTCTGCACCAGGCCTTCAATTTGGAGAGATACCCGCCACGTATTCTGAGCGTTTTGTCAAGGCTTTCAGTGAATTTGGTACTTGCCCAGATATCACGTCCATCATTCATCGTCAGCGAGAAACAAAATCGATGTGGGAAATGAAGCAAATGGAGGCTGCGGCTGATGTTCAAATCCGTATGTTTGAGGCGGTCGAAGCGGTAGGTGGCGAAGGCGTTAGTGAACTGGAATTGGTTGCAGCTGCGGAAGCCATTAGCCGTTCAGAAGGATTTGGAGGGGAGGTCCACATGCGCCGATTTCCACTTCAATGCGACCGAGGTGTCATCGTGTCTGGCAGAGCAGGAGGTATTCCTTCGTTTTTCGATTCCGCAGTTGGTGGGACAGGGGCTCACCCCCTTTCCGGAATGGGTTCTGGATTCAATCGAATCAAAACCAATGAGCCGGTTTTGGTCGACCTCGTTCATGCGCATCGCGGCTACATTGTCGACATGACGCGAATGTTTGTTGCAGGAACCCTCTCCCAACAATGGCACCAACGCCTTGAAGATATGGTGGCCGTCAAGGACACCGTTGTTGATGTGTTGGACCAAGGCGATACATGTGAAGCCGCATGGGAACAAGCATTTGCTCTCGCAGTAGAACTTGGATACGAAGACAACCTCATGGGGATGAAACCAGACCAAAGCCGATTCCTCGGACATTCCGTTGGCCTTCAGTTGGATGAATCACCGGTTGTTGCAGCAGGCTTTGACCGCCCATTACCGATTGGAGGGACAATGGCAATTGAGCCAAAAGCGGTCTACCAAGAAGGGAGCATCGGTAGTGAGGATACTTGGATTCGAGATGATGAGGGAATGCGTCCGGTAACTGCTGGTGGCGCTTGGCCTTGGTTAACGGAGTGGTAAAGATGGAACAAGAACAATCAGAAGATGAGATTTGTGAAAAATTGGAAGGCTGGACCCACGAGGATGTGGGGAAACGTATACTGGAGCGCAAAACTCCGAATGGAACCTATTACAACGAACCCATTGTCAGTGTTTTTTGCCAATTTTGCGGTTCTGAATTTGTTGGACCAAGTCGAGAAGCAGGCGGTTTTTTGGGCGGCCATGAATGTTTACACGCATGGGAGATTTCCCAAGCCATGGGTCGAGATGACGGCATGGTAGAATGAGCAACATATTCCACCATAGTGTTCAAGTTATGTCCGCGATGTGTTGTTTGTATGGCAAAGCCCTACTCGACCGGACACATTGGTGCAGTCGCATCAAACTACACTGAAATGAGACTTGCCGGTGCAGTAAAAGAGCAGTTGGTAAAATTAGTCTGCGAAGAGCTCGCTCGCTATGTTCCTGAGATGGAAGCAGCGACGCTCCAACAAGACCCTGAGCGCAAGACTTTGGATGACCCTTACCGCACTCGTTTGAATTATAATCGAACACGTGAATTGATGATTGCAGAAATCGACGCTGTCGAATCTGTTGGTTCTGCAGCTGTTCAAGCAGGTATTTCTCACATTGAAAAACACCTTTCGACGGTCATTAAACACGCAGAAGTCGCTGCGGAAAAAGACAGGGTGGCGACCATCAAACCACGCCACTTAGAAATCGCCATCACAGGTTTGAACATCGGTGCTACAGGTGAAGATGAAGAACATGAAGAAGTTGCTCAAACCGAAGAATTTGTCGTCAGTCAAGGCGGCGGCATTTTGACCGAATCATCTCTTCTTTCTCTGGCCAAAACCCATGCAAAAATGCCGGTAACAAAAGACGCTATTGAAGAATTACTCGAAACCTATTACATGGTAATCGAGCAATTAGAATCCGATATTCGAAGCAACGCCCAGTTTGGCGGCAACCCCGTTCATTTCATCGAATCGATTGGCAAAATGAAGACCCTCATGTCATTGGGATGGATGAGGTCAATGCTCACGAAAGCCGCAGAAAATGCTCGGGAGCGGGGCTACAAGAGAATTGATGTTGAACAAATCGTTCACCTTGACCCTTTTGAATGAGCCTATATTTGGCTAAGAACAGTTCTTACGAGATGGAATTATGCTTGTAACTTCTGTACTTATCTCTGCATTATTAGCAGGCCTTATCGCCATCTTGGTGACGCTTGCCATCGAACGTTGGGGTGGATTGACAGGAGGTTTACTCGGTACCATGCCCTCTACTATTGTTCCGGCAGCTGCAGGCATCTATCTTGCGGGAGGCCAAGCATTGTTGAATCAAAGTTTAGCCATTGTTCCTTTGGGGATGTTGATCAATGGCCTGTTTCTCGCTGTATGGGTTTACCTCCCACCAAAACTGGAAGACAATAATTCGCCACTTCTACTCACGACCGTTGGAGCCTTATCCGTGTGGTTTTTATTTGGAATGAGCATGTTAATCGGTGTTGAATTTGCCATTCAAAAGGGTATGAGTGCTTGGCAAATTGGTATCCTTGGATTCACTCTTCTGGTCGGGCTTGCTGTAGCTATGAATTGGAAAGTTCAACCTACGCCAAAGGGGAAACAACCCGTCGCTCGTACTGTGCTATTCCTTAGGGGCAGTGCAGCAGCATGTGCAATTGGTGCAGCAGTATGGTTGTCATCACAAGGACAACCGTTGATTGCAGGTCTTGCAGCGGTCTTCCCTGCGATTTTCTTGACCAGCATGGTCGCCTTATGGCTTGCTCAAGGGCCAACAGTTCCTCGTGGCGCAGCAGGGCCGATGACGATGGGTGGAGCCAGTGTCGCAATCTATGCTCTGGTCGCTATGTATTCATTGCCAGCATGGGGTGCTGTGGTTGGTTCAATTGCAGCCTGGTGCATCGCTGTATTTGGCTGGTCATTGCCGACCTTCCTTCTTTTGCGCAGACGCATTATGCCTGGTTGAGAACACGGGTCCATGTTTCTGAAGCCGGAACGCCACTGACGAGAAGTTCAACCGATGATACACCTTTAATCGAAGATATTTTTTCACGTAAATCTCTCAAGTCAAATAAGCAACAGGGGCAATGTGGACGTTGCGGAGTAATGGCGAGTTGTACCATTCCTTCTGGTGAAATATCAACACCGAGAATTTGTTTCGAATCTGATAAGGTTACTTCGTTATGCGGGTCTTTCCAAGAACCCAGCACACGTAAAAGTCGGCGCTGGACTGCTTGAATTTTCTTTGCATTCATTCCCGCACCTCGTTTGGCTATAGTTGGCTTGCTTTACTGTTCTTCTGCTTGAAGTTCAGATTCAATTTCGTCGAGTTGCAACTCATTGAGCCGACCTTCTGCGGTGGTTAATTCTGTTTTGCAAAGTCGAAGCAATTCCGCACCTTCTTCGTATAATTTCAGTGTTTCATCAAGACCCATACCGCCGCGTTCAAGCGTCGATACAATGGCTTCTAATCGTTGCATTGCTTCAGTGTAGGTTGGTTGTTTTCCGGTCATTTTTCTCCCTCTTTGGAATGTGTATCTTTTATTTCAGCATCTGCAGAACCGTCTGCAAACTGGAGAATGATTTCTTGTCCTGATTCCAATCCTTCAACGCTACTCAGAACGCTTCCATCGGCGGTTTGGGTCATGGAATAACCCCGCTCCAGCACCCGTTGTGGATGTATAGCAGTCAGTGAAGCCTCAAATTGTGCTAAACGAGTTGTTTGAACCCCAACACTCTGATTTGCCGAGACTTTCATTCGAGATGAAAGGGACAGCAGTTTTGTTTTCGCACGATTCAAACCTGCCATTGGCGCCACCCGTAAGCGAGCGTGAAGGGTGCGCAGACGCTGCATGTTCTCTCGAAATTGTCTTCGGGCAGCAACGGATAATCGCTCTTCAAATTCATCGAGGAAATAATGCAATTCAGGAAGAACAGGAACAACCCGTTCGATTGCATCCGAAGGTGTAGAGGCCCGTAGGTCAGCGACGAGGTCGGAGACCAATACATCGGATTCATGCCCTACAGCAGAAACCACGGGAACGGGACTGGCAATAATTGAGCGGGCTACAGGTTCGAGATTGAAAGCCCATAGGTCTTCAGGAGACCCCCCGCCTCTTCCAACAATCACGACATCAACTGGAGGTTCACCCCTTTTTTCGGCCACACTTGGTTGTGAGAGTCGTCGAGCAACAGCCAAACCTCGAACAATTTCTTCCGTCGCCCGAGGCCCTTGAACCAGGACTCCTATCACGGTACGACGCAAGCCAGGCCAGCGATTTTCAATCAATCGCTGCATATCTGAGAGCGCTGCAGAACCCGCGCCTGTGATGATTGCGATGTGTTTAGGAATCGTCGGTATTGCTTGACGAGGTCGGTCGAATTCCCCTTCCTTTTTCAATTGCTCAACCAACAATCGTTTAGCTTTTTCAAGTTCCCCAAGAACACTGACCGGCTCAATACGTTCAACATTGAGTTGAATTTCTCCACGTCGAATGTAGAGGTCAAGACTTGCTAAAATAACGACTTCACTGCCTTCTTTGATACCTGGGTCAATGGCACATCGACCTTTCCATATCACCGCTCTCATTTGTCCATCTTGGTCTCGTAGAGAAAAATAAGTATGTCCACTTGGATATTGTTTCCATTGTGTAACCTCGCCTCTTAGGGCTTGATTTTTGAACAAAGGGTCGCGAGTAACAGATTGTTTGACCAATTGCACAAACTGACCAATTGGAAGAGGCCCAGTTGTGACTTCCCCTCGACCGGTCATGCATCAAAAGGAGAGTCCACGGTTCTTGAACACTGTGCGATTAATCTTCAAAGGTCTTTAGCCAGCCACGGCGCCAAAAGAACACAAGCATGATGGCGACAAAAACGAACATTATCAAAATAATACCCCAGAAACCGCCCACCATTTGGAGTGGCAAGTCGTCATTATTCATTCCAAAAATACCTGCGATGAGCGTTAATGGAAGCATGATAGCACCAATGATGGTTAAGGTTGTCATGACTTCAGTAAGTTGTGCATTGGATTCAGCTAATTGCATACTGATGTTACTGAGATAAGAATCTCGAGCAGAGGTCGCTCCTGATGAATAGTTATTTGCGCGTTTCACCAATGAAAGTGAAAGTTGGTGTAAATCTGAGAAATAACGCTCTGTCCCTGAGCCTATGAGTCGTTCATTGGGTTTGAGTAAGCGCATTGTAACCGTGTTTAAGGATTCAATTGATTTGCTTGCCTCACGAAGATATCGCTTCAAATCATGCAATCCTTCCAAGATATTGTCATATTTTTTGCTTGGGTCAAAGACTTGGAATTCGAGTTGGTCGAGTTGATGTGAATACGATTTTAAAATCGGCGTCCAATCGTCAGCAATGGCATCAAGCATCTCATAGAGCAAGAAATCAATCCCTAAGGCCAAATCTTCTTCATCTGCTTTTTTGAAACGATAACGAAACTTCTTCAATGCTGGAATACTGTAATGCCGAACCGTAATAATCAGGTTTTCTTTGATAAAAATCGCTACTGGTTCGGTATCCAACTGATTGTCAGCATCACGAGCATTGACAACAATAAAGCGATGATTATTGAATTTTTGAGCCGTGGTGTCTGTTGGACCAAATACGTCTTCAACCGCCAATTTAGCAAAGTCCATTTGTTCAAGTAAAAAACCGCGTACTTCTTCATCGGGACGAAGAATATCCAGCCATGCTAAACCTTGTTCTTCTATAGCCTCTTGAACGCTGCTTAATTCATACGTTTCACGAGCGATTAAGCCGGATGCAGCAGTTTGTAAACGCAATTCGGCCATGCCTTGCGGTGACGTTCATCTTTGTTGATGTTTTCATTCCTCTTCGGGGGTAAAAGACCTGTTTGATTGGTTGATTTTTCTCTGCCGTCTCTCAAATTTTTGCCGTTGTTCGACTTCGTCCAATTTATGCCGAACCTTCCAAGAAAGAAAGCGTATGATGATGAATAAAGCGATTATATCGACAATCAGAATAAACCAATCGCCGGCATCCCAATTTCCAATCATGATTTCCCATCCTACAACGGCGGCCGAATGTCGACATCAACATCGCCGGTTGGTACGCCAATGCATGCAAGTCGTGCACATTCTTCAACGAGGTAATCATCTAGTCCGGGTGGTAAAATCTCAGGCAACGGCACCTCACCATAGAGAAGTGTCACCATGCAAGTTCCACAGGTGCCTGAAGTACAATTTGTTGGAATCTTGACGCCAGCATCTTCTGCGTGCTCAACCAAAGTATTTCCAGCAACATGGGCTGTTTGTCCGAGAAGATTCGCTCCTTGTAGGAATCGTACAACAGGACGAGTAGTTTCTGTCTTAGGTGTTTCTTCGGCTGTCACCGAATGTGCTGACATCACACCACCTCAGCGCATGTCCTTGTGGCGAGTCCAACGACCGGTTTGTTTGTTGAAATACAATCCCGCCTTCTTCATCCACTTGTTGAATTTCGTAGCACCTGCACCGGTTCGGAGAATGAAGTCTTCTCGGTCTTCCTGAGCTTGGATGTAATCCTTTGCCGCAAGAGTTTGGTCAATCCAATCGTTAATGTCCATCAAGCCACCAGTGAGTCCGCCTTCTTCGACAGCCTTCACCATTTCATCAGCAGTTGCACCTGTAACTTCCAAATCCTTACGGATAAGTTCGTTGACACTTGACAAATCCATTGAGGCAGGTTTTGGAGGAACGGGATTTCGAGGCCGCTTGTCGGGGTCGATGTTGATTCGAGTACCATTGGACAATCGCTCTTCGACGAGGTTGGAGAGTCCAGGGGTAAAACTGGTTTCACATTCCCAGCAGATAAAAGCCCAATCTTCAGGTCGGTCTTTATCACGAGATTGACGAGGGTCCAATTCATCGCCACATTCGGGACATGCGTGGAAAATAAGGGCAGGAACGTGATTACGGCGGAAATCAACGATGTCTTGAGGGGTGCCTTCAAGTTCCAACATTTCATGGTCTCGGGCTGCTTCAAGTCCACGGGTTTCAAGTTGGTCCCGAATCTTCACTTTTTGGTCGTCTTTGCCTTCATCATGCAGATTGTTTTCGAGTTTGACAATCAATTCAACGGTTTTTCCAAGTCGATTCATAATGAGTTTCTTGGCACGGAACGATTCGACCTTTGCAATCTTGAGCCGTTCTTTTTGTTCAGCAAGTTCGGTGAGTACATCCTTTTGCTTGCGTTGAAATTTGATTTCCTCAATCTTTGATTCCTGTTTCTTTTCAGGTGCGAGAACCTTTGAGAGGTAGCGTTCTTTTCCGTGACTTTGGGGTCCAGCCGTAATAATCGAGATAACACCATCAGCAATATCTGCTTTCAAACCGTAGTTTTCAATCAGCATATCTTTGTCGATTTTCTTCAAATCGCCAATTTTTAGGCCGGAATCGGCTAACTGCTGGGCAGTTGTTTCGTCGATACCCCGACGTAGTAAAGCAAGATATGTGTCCTTCTTGGCCATAGCATCCCCTCCGACGAGTCTAGGCGAGGAGACCCTCCTAAGAAAAGGCTCTCCTTACTCGGTGTAGGATAATATCTGTATTTGACTCCTTATGAACTTATGATTCGAACACAAACTCGCTGAATGAGCAACAGAGTTCAATCCAGTCCTCAAGTTCCAATTCATCAGGCCGGAGGTCCATGCGTTCATCTTCAAGATGAGCGGCAAAGGCCTGTTTCCACCGACCTGCATGCCATCCTTTCACACGTCCCAGGCGACGAGGTACATTTTTCAATGTCGAGCGCAACTTTTTCCTACGCTGGTCAAAAGCAAGATGAATCATTTGACGAACCAACCGTACATCGCAAGGCCATTCTTCATCATGAGGTTCCATGGAAATATAGCAAGAATTGACTTTTGGCATTGGGCTGAAGTTATGCGGTGCGACTTTACCTTCAATATCACATTCCCAATCGAGAGAAACCGTCATGCCAAGAGAGCCCACGTCGCTTTCATATTCCATGACCAAGCGTTCAGCAAATTCTTCTTGAACTAACAACACGACTCTTTCCAAGCGCGTGGTTCTGGGATTTCGCAAATATCGAGTGAGTTCATCGACAAGTGGAGATGAGATCTGGTAAGGGATATTTGAAATCACCTTGGTGATTGTATCTGGCCACCGTATTTCTAACGCATCACCTTCGAGCAAAGTGAATTGTTCAGCCTGTTGTTCAGGCGCAAAGGCTTCGTTGAGATGTGTGACGGCAACAGAGTCGATTTCGACAGCAGTCACTTGACAGCCGGTAGCCAAAAGTGCTTCAGTGAGGACACCAGGCCCGGGGCCGATTTCCAGAACATGGTCTTCTTGTGAAACATTACCGAGTTCAATCGCTTGAGCAATCAAGTCATCATTGACCAAGAAATGTTGGCCCAATGATTTGTCGAAAGGCAACTTGTCGCGTAGACTGTCAATCAACCAACGGGCGCCCCTCATGCCTTCACCGGCAAGAGCAGGTCGAGCAATCGTGGTTGGATATTTCGGTCATCCAACTCGGATAGGAATCGTTTTGCGAGTAATTCTCCAGCATCGATGTTGCATGCTTCATTGAGGGATTGGAATGATTCAAATCCGCTTGAACCGCGTGCTTCTACCATTTGCATGGCTTTCTTATTTCCAACACCTGAAAGCAGTTCAAAGGCATGCTGCTTAAGGGACATGTTGCCTGCAACATTGAAGAAAGCCGATATGAAATGCTTTTCATTTTCTTCAATGAAAATTTGAATGACCAAAGGAAGGTCCGCTTTGATATGATTTGCCAAACGGCCAAGATTAGTCATGCCTAGGACGTTTTCAATATGTTCGCGCTGCGAATTATCAGTTCCAATATAGACTCGAGCGGTTGTCAACAGTTGTTCAAGACCTGTCTTTGGTTGCAATCGGCATAACAGCAACTTGGATTCAGTTACTGCAACAGCTACATTTGTTGTGAGGTCATGGTCAATGATTCGTGCCCATTGTTCATCCATCAAGGGTGATTGTTGCTGGTTGCGATTGGTACGGCTACCTTGCCGGTTTGTGTTGTTTCTACGGGTTGTATTGTTTCGTCGTGAATCATTTGGTCGTGAATCATTTCGTCGAGGCGAAGGGTTCTGTGGCGGAGTAGTTTTCTTTGGTGGAGCAACTTCCCTGCGCCCTTCAGCAGGTCTTGACCAGCCGGTAGAGTCTGTTGAGGAGGTACTCTTTTTCTTTCCAGAACCAATCTTAATGTTACGGTCACGTCGTGTACCGGTCATCACAAATCACCTCAAGTGGGGGGAGTTTCATTCAAAGCCAATGTGTTGGCGGACGATTTCGAGAACGGTTGAAATTTCATCATCACTGATTGTCTTTCTTTCCGAAGCAAGCACTGCTTTGACATCGCTTGAATACAATGGCATTAATTCAGCCAACTTTGCAGCCAAATGAGGGAGGGTTGAGAGCGTTTCAACTTCACCGAGAGCGGCTTTCAAGTCTTGGAATACTTTCGGGTCGGTTTTGAATCCATTTCGAGCGTCGCTAGCAGCCCATTCAGCGTGCTGAAGGGCAGCCTTTTGCTCATAGGTGAGATTCTTACGGCGCTTTTCAGCATCCAGTAACAAGGTTCGAACAGTTGCAAAGTCGACAAATCGCTCTTCTTCAGTCATAGTAATTCCTCATTCAAGTGGTCGAAGGTGCTCAGGTCGAGCAATGACCGTTTTTGCCATGTTACCGTCTTTAACAGCAACAACCCAAGCGACACCTTGTCGCTTTTCGATGAAACCGGTTCGGCCGTTGAAACGGCGATGAGGCATACCCATCTGTTGTCCACCGTCCAATACGATGGCAACGCGGTCGCCTTCTTGATAATCATGCATGATGCGGCTGATGTTTATTCGGCTACGTTCACTCTTTCGGCGTCGTAGAATGCTTCGTGTTCTGACTCGCAGTCCCTTGGATCGTTTCAAATTGGCCGCCTCCTTTTTGCCCGAGTGTGCAGATATACATCTTCCGAGCATTTTGGCGACCTACCCTTCCCATATAAGCACCGCGACGGATGTAAGACCGAGTAAACCATGAAAAAAGCAGAATGTAAAGCCTTCATTTGCTTTCAATCTGCATGAATATCGCCGACATCAAGCCACAAAACATCACATTTTGCTTTGATGAGTGAAGAGAGGCTTGGTTGAGTACGTCCACCGTCTCCGTGAACGGTTTCTTTGACATATGTACCGGATTCACAGCGTAGTGTAAATTCAATTTCTCGGACACCATCTTCCATGGTTTCGATGACCGGCTTTGAAGTTTCAAAAACCGTTCTTCGACGGATCAAATCGGCTCGCCGATGGGCGACCCTCTCGGGGGTGCGTTGAGCCAATTTGACACCAGAAAGTTGAGCGATTGTTTGTAATATCGCATCGTTATCTGGTAGGCCGAGATAGATTGGTGCAGGCGGACCAGCAGCTAATATTCGTTCAACCAAATCAGCCTTCGTTCCGGATTGAGTGAGTTCCAATTCGTTAGCCATTGCCACTAATTCAGGTTTCTTCATCGCTTTCAATGTGGCTTCATCTGGCCCTTCAGTGACATCAATAACGGTTGGTAGCGGCTTGGTATGGTCGTTCTTTCGGTCTCCACGTCGCTTTCGTTTTGAGGTTTGTTTTTTCCCTTTCCCACCGCGTTCTTGCACATCGATGTGTGTCAAGTCAACAGGGGCAGTAAGCACTGCGAATTCAGCCTCACTCAACGGCAAGAGACGGAAACGGATGGTGTACGATTTCTCTGCGGGCGTATCCTTTACCCGAACCACTTCACTTCGATTTGAATCTCTCAAGCCTGTTATTTCGATGCTTCCACCGGCCGCTTGATTAATCGTTTCCATCGCTTCAACAACATCGACAGAACGAATTTTCGGCTCTTTCATTTCAATAACAAAAGGCCGGCCTCTTCCCAT
>MDSW01217816.1_pt1 | contig 22385 bp, 23 predicted proteins | sample 811171 | NCBI WGS metagenome assembly MDSW01 (sample SAMN05326641, study PRJNA326480) | marine metagenome | isolation source: seawater | place: Atlantic Ocean: North West | collected 2012 | reverse complement strand
TTTCATTTAAAAAATGATTTATTTTATTTTCTAAATCAATTGGATCATTATTTTTAAATAAATATCCACATTTACCATATTCTAAAAATTCTTCAGGACCGTTTGGACAATCGCTAGATATTACCAATTTATTACAATAAGCTGATTCTATCATTACCGCCCCTGGATCTTCCCATAAAGAAGTGCTTATAACAGCTGAAGATTTTTTGATTAGTGGAAAAACATTTTCACAATAGCCGAGTAAAAAAATATTATTTTCAACTTTTTTATCTAAAATCATTTTGTTTAATATATTTTTTTTTTCTCCATCTCCAACAATATATAAATATAGATTATTATTATTTTTTACTAACTTTGAAAAAACATCAATCAAAAGTTTTTGGTTTTTTTGTTTGGTTAATCTTCCTATATTTAAAAAATATTTTTTATTTAATAAATTTTTTTCAATTCTAGAAACTGATTTTTTTTGAATTTCTTTAATCTCTAAAATTGGATCGTATACAACTTTTAATTTTTCTTCTGGAAAAATGTTTGATTTTATAAGATCTTTTTTTGTTTGTTCAGAAGGACAAGTAACTATATGAATCTTATTAGAAATTTTTTTCCAAAAAAAAGTTCTAAAAAATGTTAATTTTGGTAATCCAGAAATTCTTAAAATAAATTTAGTATCAAAGGAAAATAGGTAAAGTAATAATAATGGAATAATAGTAATTAAATGAATAATTAAATAATTGGGTTTCTCTTTATCAATTAATTTTTTTAATTTAAATATTTTAGTAACAAAAACAATAAAATAAATAATTCTCGATATTAAATAACCTGATACTGGTAAAAAGTTTGAAATTTCAAAACCTGGAATTTTTAGATAATTTATTTTTTTTGATTCAAATTCATCTTTATGGATGCTCCATTCACCAATAACATCCAAAATTGCAACATCTATTTTTTCTTTATAATATTTCTTCAATGAGAACGCAGAATTTATAACATTTTTAACTGTAGCTACTTTAGAGATGTGGGGTGACCAATAAAATATTTTTTTCATATTTATTTATAATTTATATGTATATATTAATTTTTTCACATTGAATATTTTAAATAAAATGAAAAAAATAAAATTAATATCAATTATAACTGTGGTAAAAGATCAAGAAGATACAATTGAAAAATGTATTAAGAGTGTCTTAAATCAAAATTATAAAAATATTGAATATATAGTTATTGATGGAAATTCTTCAGACAAAACAATGTCAATAATAAATAAGTATAAGGACAAAATTTCTGTAGTTCTGTCAGAGAATGACAAAGGAATATGGGATGCAATGAATAAAGGTATAAAGTTAGCCAAAGGTGAAGTTATAGGCTTTTTAAATTCAGATGATATTTACTATAAAAATTGTTTTCAAACTGTAAACAATTATTTCAACAATTATGATATTGATTTTTTATTTGGGACTGTAAAAAAATATAAAATAATGCATGGGTTTAATCCATCTATAATAAAATGGAGTTTTGGTTTTTATAGCTCGCATTCTGTTGGTTTTTTTATAAAAACAAATAAACATAAACAAGTAGGTTTTTATGACACTCGTTATTTAAGTTCAGATTTAGATTTTTTTTATAAAATGATAGTAAATTTTAAATTAAAAGGAATGAGTACTAAAAAAAGCGAGGTTTTAGGTGAGTTTATGAAAGGTGGGTTTTCATCTAAAGTTAATTATATTGATCATTTAAAGGATCTAAACAAAATTAGAATTAACAATAATCAAAACAAGTTTTTTGTAGGATTTTTATATGTTAGTAAAATAATAAAAAGACCTATAAAGTTTTTAAGAGCATATTTGATAAAAAATAAAATTAAATATTAAAGTCGTCTATTGATCTAAAAACCTATCAATTTGTATTGCCTGATAGTTTCTCTTAAACCTTTTGCAATATCAGTAAATTTAATATTACCAAAATGCTTTATTAATTTTTTATTACATCCATGTGTTTTTAACATTTCACCTTTTATAGATTTTGTTTTAATTATTTTAATATTATTTTTTTTGTAAAATTTTAAAATTAATTCAACTAATTTAGTTGTTAGTATCGGTTTAGATCTGCAAATATTAATTATAGAATTTTTTACTTTATAATTAATAGATTTATTAAGGATTTTAATTACATCATCTACATAAGTAAAATCTCTAAAATTCATACCATTATTATGAAGTTTAATTTTTTTATTTTTTTTTAATGCATTTAAAAACTTATGAATAAACATATCATGTCTACCTAACGGTCCATAAACTGTAAAAAATCTGAATATGATAAAATCTATTTTCGTATTTAAAAAATAATTTTTTATAGTTTTCTCAGACTTCACTTTTGTTATAGCGTATGGATTTTTAGGTTTTAATTTAAAAGTTTCTTTTATTGGAAATTTTTTTTGATCACCATAAACAGAACTCGAAGATGCAAAAATAAATTTTTTTACTTTGTATTTTTTGGCAACTCTACTTAAAATTTGAGTTACTAAAATATTATTAATTTCATAAATTTTTGGATTTTTAAAAGAATATATGACACCTGGCTGACCAGCTATGTGAAATATTATTACTGGTTTATTTTCATTAAAAATTCCATTTAATTTTTTTTCGTTTGCAAGATTAATTCTGTAGAAAATAAAGTTTTTTTTACTTTTTAAAATATTAAGTCTTTTTTTTTTTATTTTTTTAAAAAAATAAGAGTTCAAATTATCTATACCAATAATTGTATTTTTTTTATTCTTTAAGAGATATTTTGATAAATGAAAACCAATAAAACCAGAAGCGCCTGTTATTAAAATTTTCATTATTTTTTTTTAAATTTAAAAAAGTAATTAATTTTTCTACAAACATAGTATATTTCTTTATTTGTATGTTCTTCAGATATCGGTAAACTAATTATTTTTTTTCCTAAATTTTTTGAATTTCTTAAACTCTTAACTCCTAGTTGATTTTTATAAAACTTAAGCTCATTTAACATATAAGGATAATGTATCATGGTATAAATATTATTTTTATTTAAGTATTTTACTAATTCATCTCTTTTTTTATGAGTTCTTAAAACAAACTGATGAAATGAATTATTATTTTTTTTAAAATCTAGTTTTGGTAAACTAATTTCTTTAATATTCCCTAATTGCTCATAATATATTTTTGCAAGATTATTTCTCTTTTTTATTTTTTTTTCGTAATTTGTGATTTTTTTTGATAGTACAAAACATTGCAAACTATCTAATCTTGAATTTCTTCCAGGGTATTTATGATCATATTTTTTCAAAGCTCCATGATTTCTTAATCTTCTACATATTTCATTTAAGTTTTTATTATTGGTTACTATCGCTCCTGCGTCACCAAATGCACCCAGATTTTTTCCCGGAAAAAAACTAAAGGTACTTATGTCACTAAAAGTACCAACGTGCTTTCCTTTAACTCTTGATCCATGCGCTTGAGCACAATCTTCTATTAATTTTATTTTCTTACCTTTAACAATATTTTTAATACTTAATACATCTGTCGGATATCCATATAAATGAACAATAATAATCGCAGAAGTTCTATTTGAGATTTTTCTTTTTAGATCCTGTATATTAAGACTATAATCTTCTAAATTTATATCACAAAAAACTACTTTTAAGCTATTTCTAGAAACTGCTTCTGCAGTAGAAATCCAAGTATTTACAGGAACAATTACTTCACTGTTTTTTGGTAAATTTAAAGACTCAATTGCAATCTCTAATGCATCAGTTCCATTCGCAACACTTATACAGTTTTTGATTTTTAAATAATTTGAAAATTTTTTTTCAAATATTTCAACTTGTTTTCCTCCTATAAATTGATTTTTAGAGATTAAGTTAGAAAAACCTTTTATTACTTTGTTTTTAAAATTTTTGTCTCCAAATTCTGAGGCTTTAAATAGGTTTGTAAATTCTACTTTCATCTTAATTAATATTTTTCCAAGTTCTAATATAATTTTGCAAATTTAGGATAACTTTTTTCAAATCCAGTAGAAAATTATCAATAGATTTTTTTTTTGAAATTAGAAGTCCTTTTTTGATTAATTCTGATTTAAATTCAATATTGTTTAATTTTTCAATTGAATCAATAAATTCTTCAGTATTATTAGGGTCAATTAGTATTGCGCCATCTTCAAGTTGTTCTATTGATCCCTCATTTTTAGTTGCAATAACTGGGCATCCTAATGAAAATGCTTCTAAAGGAGGTAGATTTTCTGGGCCCCCATAAGAAACGTAAGTTAAAGCTAAACAATTTTTATATAATGTAAAAAGTTGATTTTTGTTAACAAAACCAAGATATTTGAAAATATTTTCAAGATTATTTTTTTTATTTCTTCTTTTATGTAGGATAAATTTCCTTTATCGGACCCAGATAAAACAATTTTTAAATCATAATTAAACTTATCTTTAAGTTTAATGCCTAAATTTATTAATGATTTATGATTTTTGTGGGCCCAAAATTGCGCTGGATAAAATAAAAATTTATTTTTTTCCAAACCTAGTTCTCTAATATAATTATTATCAATTGAAATATCTTGTTCAAAATCATATTTAATTGATGGATGTGGAATTTTAAACAATTTATTTTTAGGAATTCCATAATATTCTTTTATTTGTGAAATACCATAATTTGTACCTGAAATAATCCCTGAAGCTTTCCTCAAATGTGTATTTAGAGAATTTTCTCTTTTATACCATTTATTATTTTTTGAATACTCAGGAAAAAAGGGGAATTTTAAATGATCAACATCATAAACAATTGTTATAAAGGGAAAATTCGTATGAATAGTATGAATATTATCTAAAAATATAATCATATCTATATTTTTTTCATAGCATATTTTATCTAACTTACTTCGGTAATTACTTCTTTCAGAAAAAAAGTTGAAGTTTCTAATTAAATTTTCTCTAAATCTATCATAAATATTTCTATTTAAATGAATAATATTTTCATATTTATTTTTATAAATATCTAAAAATTTATCATTTAATATTTGTGAATAAATTAAAGTAAAAGATATTTTTTCATCTTTTATTTTTTGAATATTATTGATTAATTCTTCTTGAAAAGTATAACCACCACCTCGAGTTTGACTTTTAGAATTATATATTAATGCTATATTCATTATTTAGATAAATAATACTTAATTTCATTAGATACTTTTCGTATCTGTTTCTCGGTCAAATTATTGCCTGACGGTAAATACAATCCTTGTTTCCACATTTTCATTGAAACTTTACAATCATATTTTTGATAATTTTTAAATTTACGTAAAAAAGGTTGTAAAGTTAATGGACAAAAAAATGTCCTAGTTTCAATTTTTTTTGAATTTAAGTATTTAATTAATTGATCTCTATTTTTATAAGCTTTATCATTAACCATTATTCCAAACATCCAATAGACATTGAAATATTTTTCGTCTAGATATGGTAATTGAATACCTTGAATTCCATTAAGATATTTAAAATATAGTTTTGAAATTTTTATTTTTTTTTTAATGAAAGTATCCACTCGTTCTAGTTGAGACAAGCCTAAGCCAGCTTGCAAAGATCCCATTCTAAAATTATAACCAGCTTCTTTATGTAAAAATCTAGGTTTTCCAAAAGCTAAATTTTTTAAATATACTAGTTTATCATAATATTTTTTGTTATTAGTGACTAACATTCCGCCTTCTCCAGTTGTAATGATTTTATTAGAGTAAAAGCTAAAACATGCAATATCACCAAAAGATCCCACTATTTTTTTATTAAATTTTGCTCCATGTGCCTCTGCACAATCCTCGATTACTTTTAATTTATGTTTTTTTGCAATTCTCATAATCTTGCTCATATTTGCTGGCAAACCTAAAAAATGAACAGGCATAATAGCTTTTGTTTTTTTTGTAATGTATTTTTCTAAAAGATTTTCATTTAAGTTCCATGTTATTGGGTCAGAGTCTATTGGAACAGGAATTCCTCCGTTGTGGTATATAGCCAATGCAGTTGCTATATTGGTTGAGGAACTTACTAATACTTCATCACCTTTTTTGATACCTATAACTCTGCATGCTAATTGAAGAGCATTTGTGCAGTTAGAAACCGAGACTGCATATTTTCTTTTGCAAAATTTTGCAAATCTTTTCTCAAATTCTTTAATTGTGCTGGTAAAGCTACCTGAAATTTCACCTTTTTTTATAGTTTTGTATACACTTTTTAAGTCTTTATAATTTAAATCGGGTTCATGTACTGGAATAAATGTACTACTATTTTTATACATCAACTTTATCCATTTTTTCAGATATAAAAGGGCCTTGCTTTACAGTTATGCATTGAGCATTTTCTAAAATTTTTATTGAATGAATGCCTTGTAAAATATTTATTGCATCTCCTTTTTTAATTAGAATATTTTTAATTAATTTTTTTTTGTCATCAAAAAACTTTACTTGGATTTTTCCTTTTTGAACAAAAAGCACTTGTTGGCAATCATTTATTTTTCTAATTATTTTTTTATGATAATGAGGTTTTTCTGAATAGCCTTTTTTGTGAGCCACAAAACCGAATTGAAATGAAGATTTACTATCTGAAAAAAATCTCGTTTTATTAGATTTTAATTTTCCTCTTATAACTTCTGCATATACTTTTTTTTTATAAATAAATTTTTCTATCATTTATTTTATTACTTCTTTTATTTTTATTTTTTTACTACTTTCAACGTTTATAACTTCAAGATCTAAAATTTCCTTAATTTTTTCTTTGCCAGTCAGATAATTTTTCATTCCATTTGCATCTCTACTTTCTCTAAATTTAGATTCATAAAATTTTTTATTCAAATTAATATTAAGATTTTGAGCATGTGAGTTTTTAACAAAATATGCATTATTACCCGCACTATTGGTGCAGATAAATTTATAATTCTTTTTATCAGCAAGATATTTAAATGCTTCAAGTGATGCTCCCCAATAGAGATTTGAAAAATGTGCTTTACTTCTTACGAAATCTTTATCATAAGGAATACTAATTTTTTCCTCAAAACCAAATATACTATTATATTCTATAACTACAATTATTGGATCAATAATATCGATTTTCTTCCATACCCAGTAGTCATTACCATCTAGATCAATACTTAATAAACCAATATTTTTTTTTATATTTGAATTTTTTATTATTGAATTGATATTGTCTGCATTAATAAATTCACATTTTGCCTCCAAATCATATTTCCAAAAATAATTACTTTTTTTGATAAAGTCCAAATTCTTTTTTGAAGAATCTATAATGAGTCCTGACCAATTATTATTATAAAGTAAAAATCTTGTATTAGATTCATTGTAATCTTCTACACCAAACTCTATAAAATTTTGAAAATCATCATTAATTTTAAGCTTATTTATAATGTATTGTATAATTCCATCATCACCAAATTGTGAAAATACTTTAAATTCGATTTGGTGAATATCATCTACCTCACTTCTTAAGTTTATTTTACTTAAAAGATTTCCAGTTAAAACCTTTAGGTTTTCTTGATCTTCTTTAATTTTATAAATTTCAAAAAAATTTTTGATTTTATTTTTTATATAATTTTTCATCTTAAATTGATTTTAAAATATATCCTTTATATTGAATTTTAAAATTTTTTATTACTAGATTGTGGTCAAATTCTGAAGAAATACATTCTTTAACTCTATAATTGTTTTTTTTAAACATTTCATAAAGTTTTTTTTCGGAAAACATCCAAAAAGGATAACTAGAATTTCCTTTTTTTTGAACAAATATACTATGGTTTTTTATTTTTTGATTAATTGGTGTCCTATCAACAAATAAATATTTTGGTTTTAATTTTACCAAATTTTGAAAAACATTTTTTGGGTTATCAAGATAATGAATTGATCCACTTAAAATTAATAGATCAATTTTTTTATTTTTTAAATCTTTAATATTATTTAAAAATTTTAAGTTTTTGTCTTTAAAAAATTTTTTTCCTTTTTCTACAAAATTTTTTTGTTCAATAATATACCAGTTATTTTTATGTTTTAAATTTATTATATCTTTTATTTTAAAATATTCTGATCCAAGTGATCCTCCAAAATCAACAATATTTAATGGTTTATTTTTTTTTCTAGAAATTTCTATTATTTCAAAAAGTTTATTACTTGAAATAGAATTTTTATTTAAGACATAACCGTCTCTCTCAAAAAAATATAAATTATTTTTTGCCAATAATGAGCTTTCTAGAACTTTTTTTATTATATTTTTGTCATCATAACCATCAGAGTTGTTCAAAGCCTCTTCCCAGTTTTTAAATGGACCTTTAAATTTTATTTTTTGATTTAATAATAAAAATCTTTTTTTAATTTTATTTGAAATAGATAAAAAAAATTTTTTAGGAAAATTTAGTTTAAAATTATCAATAAAAAAATTGTTTTTAACTTTTTTACCTAATTTATCTTCAATGATATCTTGTTTTTTAATTAAAATTTTTTTATTTCTAAGTTTTTGATTAAAATACGCATAATTTAAAGAACTATTTGTACCACTATGATCCTGGCCTATATTTATACAGAGTGAATTAGAAAAATTTAAGTAAAGTTTATTCTGGATTATATTTGATGCAATCCACAAAACACCCCAAGAATCACTTTTTTTTAAAGCAACTTTTTTCAATAAATTTAAATAATCATATCCATTGGATGAATTTAGCTTGTCTATCAATTTTGGCCGACTTTTTAAAATATCTAATATTTTTTTTGGGTTCCTCTCAAAATTAAGCCAACGATCTTTCCAAGTTGCCCATCCCCAAATATCAGCACCATTTAAAAAAAAAGTATTTTTTAATTTTGTTTTGTGTTCACAAAACCAAGCATGAATAGATGATACTTCTTTATTATTTTTATATAAATTTAGAGCTTTATTCATGTTTTCTAAAAAATAATTATTTACTATAATGTCATCCTCTAAAATTATTGCTCTATCATATTTCTTAAAAACAAAGTCAATTCCACTTATAATATTCTTAAATAATCCTAGATTTTTTTTTCTAAAAAATATTTTCTTTGATTTAAAACCTTTGATATTGTTTATAATAAATCTTACTGCCTCAACTTTTTTTTTATCTAAAAAATCACCTTTTTTATATCCATCAGAAAAAATAATTATATCAGTATTTTTATGAATTGGATTTTGCTTTAAATAATTAATTGTGTTTATTGTTTGATAAGGCCTATTGTATAAAAAAAGGATCAAAGGAGAATAATTACTCATAAAAAAATAGTCTTAATAAAGAAATTTTAATAAATTTAATGTTTTTTTTATTTCATTATTAATATTTTTACTAAAAACAAATTTATACTTTTCAAACTTTTTTCTGCTAACTTTATAAGAATTTTGATTTAGAATTGGGGATTTAACCATTTTAATATTAAATTTAAAATTATTTTTTTTTATTAAAAGTAAAATTTGTTTAACTGTATAATTTTTTGTTACTATATTGTACGTATTTTTATCAAACAAATTTTTATTTATTATAAAAATTATAGCTCTCACAGCATCATTGAGAGATAAATAGGGTCTATATTGATTTATCGCTTGATTCCACACAGGAATCTTTTCACCTAAAATTGTTTTTAAACAGAATTTATTTACAGCGGTGTGAAATTTCATTCCTTTTGAAGGACCTGCAATTGTACCGAAACGTAAGGTTATATAATTTATTTTTTTTTTATTTTTTAAGAATTTTTCTTCTAATATTTTTACATCGGCATATGGACTTTGAGGTTTAAGTGTTTTGCAATTTTCATCTACTATATTTGATTGGACACCATAAACACTTGTACTTGATAAGTGAATAAGCTTTGATTTTTTTTTTACACAAAAGTTACAAACATTTTTAAATATTCCATAATTGTTTTTGTATACAAGATTTTTTGCTCTAAATGAGTCTTCGGCATTTGTTATGGATGCAAGATGAATTATAATATGTATTTTGTCTTTTACGCCATTTAAAATTTTACTACTTAATAAATTGCCTTTTATAAAAAAAAAACTTATTTTTTTATGTTTCAAATTAAAAAGTGTATTTATACTTCCAGAGCTTTCATCATCAATTATGTAAACTTTTTTAATTTTGTTTATTCTATTTAGTTTTTCTAAAAGCTTTGAACCGATATGTCCTAATGCTCCAGTAATCAATATATTCATAAAATAGTTAAAATTAATTTGAATATTAATTTAAAATTTATATAACATAATCTACAAGAATTTATTATATTAATTAAGGCACAATAATGAAAAGCTTTTCAGATAAACCTGTTTTAATTAAAAAAAAAATTTTTTTTGATAGAAGAGGTTTTTTTCAAGAATTATATCTAAGAAAAGATTATAAATTTAATAGTAAGTTTACTGCTTATTCCTATTCGGTAAAGAATGTAATTAGGGGTTTGCATTATCAAGTTAGAAAACCCCAGGAAAAAATTTTAGGTTTACTAAAAGGCAGAGCAACAGATGTATGTTTAAATATAAATAAAAAATCACCAAATTTTGGTAAAGTATATAAATTTATTCTCAAACCAGGGTTAATACTTTTTGTACCTAAAAATTATGCACACGGTATAGCTTTTCATGATAAAGAAAATATTTTGCTTTACCATCTTAATGAATACAGATACCCGAATTATGAAAGAGGTATAAATCCATTAGATAAAAAATTAAAAATTAATTGGGGAGTTAAAAAACCTGTACTTTCAGATAGAGACAAATTACACCCTAATTTTATTGAAATTTAAAATGAAAGCAAAACCCAAAATTATAAAGTTCAAATCTTTTAAAGATATAACTGGTCAATTAATACCTTTTTATAGCAATAAGCATTTTCCTAAAAATTTCGTATTTAAAAGGATTTTTTTTTTGTATGGTAAAAAAAAATATCTAAGAGCGGATCATGCACATAAAAAATGTACACAAATCATAATTCCAATATTGGGAAAAATAAAAGTAACAACATATAATAATAATAGAAAAAAAATTTTTAATTTAAGTCCTTCTAATAAAAAAGCTCTATTGGTACCTGTATTCACATGGTTAAATATTAAATTTTTTAAAGACAACGACTGCTTACTTACTATTTGTAACTATAAATATGACAAAAAAGAATATATCAGCAATTTTAATGATTTTTTAAAGACTTATTATTAAATGAAAAATATTATTGTAACAGGGGGTAACGGAAGATTTGCTAGCAGTCTTAAAAAATATTTTTATGGAGAAAATGTTTTTTACTTATCAAAAAAAGAATTTGATGTAACAAAAATAAAAAATCTAGAGAAAAAAATAAAGAAAATTAAGCCAAAAACAATTCTACATTTAGCTGCATTATCAAGACCATTGGATATTCATGAAAAAAATATAGCCAAAAGTATTGATATAAATATAGTTGGCACATGTAACTTGGTTAAGTTGTGTAAAAAATTTAAAATAAAATTAATATATATGTCATCTCACTATGTATATCCATGTATTAAAGGAAATTATAAAGAAACAGATGCATTGTTACCTTCAAATAATTACTCTTGGTCAAAACTTGGAGGAGAATGCGCTGTTCAAATGTATCTTAAAAATTCATTAATAATTAGAGTTGCAATGTATGAAACTCCATTTGTGCACAAATATGGCTTTACAAATATTAAAAGTAATTTTCTTACACATCATGAGGTTTCTAAAATTTTACCTAAATTATTAAACAAAAAAGGTATTGTTAATCTAGGCGGTAAGAAATTATCGGTTTATAAATTTGCGCTAAAATCTAACCCAAAAGTTAAACCGAAAAAATATTTTCAAAAAAAAAATATAATAAAATTAATGCCTGATAGCTCAGTAAACCTTTCAAAGCTGAAAACCATCATAAAAAGAATATACTTTTAATTATAATGACTAAATTCACTATTTTTGGACATACAGGGTTTATAGGATCTGAGTTAAAAAAAAGATTAAAAAAACAAAAACTTGTTTTGCCAAAAAGAAATCAACTTATTTTAAAAGAAAATTTAGGCAAAGTTATTTATTGTATAGGAAGTGATAATTGGAAAGATGATTCATTTAACTCTTTTAAAGCAAATTTAGGATATTTGCCTGAAATAATAAGTAAAAATAAATTTGATACTTTTACATTTTTATCAACAACAAGAGTCTATAAAAAAAGTAGCTCAACAAAAGAAAGTGCAAGTTTAAAAATGAACCCACTAGATAATGACGATTATTATAATTTAAAAAAAATATGTGCGGAGTCTTTTCTTTATTCACAACGAAAAAAATTTAAAATAATAAGATTATCTAATATATACGGATATAATTATAAATCTCCATTGGTACTACCAGTCTTCATAAACAATGCTATTAAAATCGGTAAAATATTTATTACAATTAATAAAAACTCCAGTAAAGATTTTTTAAATGTCGAGGATGCAATAGATATGATAATCAAAATTACCAAAAAAGGAAAAGAGGAAATTTATAATGTTGCTTCTGGAAAAAATATCAACCTATTAAAAATTTCTAAAGAAATTCAAAAATATACAAATTGTAAAATAATTTTAAAAAATCAGAATAAATTAGTAAATGAACCAAAAATTGATATAAAAAAAATAAAAAAAGAATTTAATTTTAGTCCAAAATCTAATTTAATAAATGATATAGGAAAATTAGTCGCAAAATTTAAATTGTATGGTGGACATAAATTATAAGGAATTATCAATATTTTTGGTTGCTTATAAATCAAATTTTGAAATTGAAAAGATTATTAGCCAAATAAATCCTTTAGTTAATATAATAATAGTTGAAAATTCAAAACTACAGGAAACAAAAAATTATTTTGAAAAAAAATATAAAAATATTCAGGTTATACTAGCTGAAGAAAATAAAGGTCAAACCGGAGGAATTAATATTGGTTTAAAAAATATAAAAACTAAATACTCATTATATTTGGATATGGACGTTGATTTTGACGTAAAACTAATTGATAAATTTTATTTATGTGCTGAAAAAATAAAAGATTTTGTAATTTTAGCTCCCGAACATCACAAATCTAGGTACCCAAAAAATTTTCAACATAATGAAAAAAATGATTATCCTAATTTAAAAAGAATGAAAATTGTTCATGGGCATTTCCTATTTTTTAAAATGTCGTCTGTAAAAGATATAGGTTTTTATGACGAAAATATTTTTTTTTATTATGATGAAACAGACTATTGTCTAAGAGCCATAAAAAAAAACCATAAAATTTATATTTTAAAAGGTGCTAAAGTAAATCATAAAGACGGTAAATCTTATGACCATGACATTCAAGAAAGCATTGAACCTCTGAAGCATTGGCATTTTATGTGGGGAAAGTTTTATTTTAATAAAAAGCATTTTGGATTTATGAGAGCTTTTTTAGTTGTAATACCAGATATTTTTGAATGTAGCTTTAAAATTCCAATATTATTTTTTATAAATAGAAAAAAGTATGAAATTTATTGTTCAAGATTATTAGGATTGTATTCAAGTATCAAAGGAGAAAAATCATGGAAAAGACCAAATTAGCTTATAATATTAATTATTTTTTAAATAAAATATCCATATAGTAAATTTCTTTTAAATTAGGTCTAAAATTATCAAAATTAATTAATAACTAATGTATTATTTTTTATTTCTAAAATATGATCACAATACTTTAAAAGGTTTTCATCATGCGATATAAGTAAAATTAGACTATTCTTTTTTAATACATCTATTGCATTTTTTATCTCTGCCATACTTAGCTTGTCCAAAGCGGAGGTAGGTTCATCTAAAATTATTACTTTTGACTTTTTGTATAAACATCTCGCTAAAGCTATTTTTTGCTTTTGTCCACCTGATAAATCTTTTTCAAAACCTGATAAAAAAGTATTATCCTTGTTTTTAAATTCATTTATAAATGTATCTAGTTTTGTTATTTCTTTTACCTTTTCATATAATCCAGCATCAAAATTTTTATTTTGATATTTGCCCAATGTAATATTATTTTTAATTGTATCATCGAATAAAAAAATATTTTGATCCAAATAAGATATATTTTGCAACCAAGCTTGGCTTATATCTTTAATATTAACTTCATTTAAAAAAATATTTCCTTGATTTGGTAAAATATAATTTGAAAAAAGATCTGCAAATGTACTTTTTCCAGATCCATTAGGTCCTTTTAATCCATATAAATTATTAAACTTCATTTCTATATTAAGATTTTCAAAAATTTTATTTTGTTTACCACTTTCTAAGTAACTAAAACTAACATTCTTAAAAATGACTTTAGAACTGTTATTTATTTTGTTTTCTAAACTAATTTTTTTTTCATCTAAATAGCCACTATCTTTTTTAACAAGATAATTCTTTTTTATTAAAAAAAGAATTTCTTTTACAAATCTAATTTGTTCTATTTTTAACTTTAAAATTACATAGCTTGATGCAATTTGGCTTATTAATGGTTGCGCTCTATAAATTACAAAAGAATATAATCCAACCAATGGCAATATTTGTTGCTGCTTATCAAGATTAATGAGAATAAAAATACAAAATGTTAATAATAAAATAAATTCAATTATAATTTTAGGAAAAATAGTCAACAGTTTGTTAAAAATATCAATTTTTATTATACTTTTCTCGTTATTGTTAAATTCATCGATGAAAAAATTTTTTATTGAATTGATTTTAATTATTTTAAAACCTTTAATAAACTCCATTACTTTATCATATCTGATTTTTAATTTTGTATTCGACTGAACAGAAAAGAAATCTAATTTTTTTTTAATAGTTTTATAAATAAATATAAAAATACCAATTATCGCTAATAAAAAAATAATACTTTCAAAGCCAGTTACATAACCTACAAAAAAAACTAATGCTAGAAGAAGTACAAAATTTTTAATTATTTGTAATGTTGGTACTAAACCTACGCTTACGAATACTGGAACATCACTCAATAAAAGTTTTGAAAAATCAAGCCGTATTTTTTTCTTTTGTAAAATATTTAATGAGTTATCTGAAAATTGAAAATTTAATATTTGACTATTAGTTTCTATTTCAATACTTTTTGTATATTGTATAAGAAGAATCTCAATAACTACTGTTAAAATATATCTTGCAACAATTATTAATAAAAAAAATGTTATAGTAAAAAGTAATATTTCTGATTGAGAAAAATTACTAATATCAATACTAAATTTATTTAAGTAATTTTCTAAATTTTCAGGTTTTATAACTATTGTTATTAAAGGGATTATCAATGAAACACTCAGCAATTCAAAAAACATAAGTAGGAAAAATAATGAAAAAACTATAATTATTTTTGCTTTAGCAAAGAATAAAATTGAAGATATTATGCTAATTAGTTGTTTTATCATTTAGAAATTATTTTATTTTGTAAATAGATTTCCATAGTTTTGCATGATTTTTGCCTAATAAAGTTCCACTTGCGTTACAGTCTGAGCAAGGCTTATTACATCTTTTTCCTTGCAATAAATTTTTTCTAAATTTTGTAAAAGTTTTACCAACCCAAATTTCTTTAACGGTTTCTTGCATAAGATTTCCCATGGAAACCCTTCTTTGCCAATCTTGAGGACATAAAAATATATCTCCATTCCAATCGATTAAAAATTGATAGGTAGGATAATAACAACTTGAATGTTTATTAATTGGATCTTGATCGCCTACAGATATTGTCCCTGCTCTATTTGTTAATTTTACTCCAAAATCATTCTGTTTATCATACCATCTGTCTCTCAGTATTACCATTTCCTCGGGTACATTTGCTCTTTTAGTTAAATCTTTAAATTTAACAATCTGTTCAGGTCCATCATACATACTTACTAAAACTTTACTTACCTTTGCAATATAAAGTTCTTGAAGTTTTTTACTTGACAAAGGATCACCATTAGTAATTATTTCTACATCAGAAACATTTGACAACTTTTCAACAATATAATTAATATCTTTATGCAAGAGCGGTTCACCATATCCTGCAAGAGATATTATTCCTTTAAAGTTTATTTCAATTAAATCATCATGAATTTTATCAATTATTTTTTTTGACATTTTTTGATGAGTGTCAGGTGCAACATTTTCATCAGATTTTGGACAAAATACACACTTCCTATTACACACATCAATTAAACTCAACTCTATCCATGTTGGCATAGGTATTTCGTTGTAGAGATAAGCTTTATCAACTACCTCGGATCTTCTTTTTAAATTAAGTTTTATAGTTTCTTTAGGGTCCATTTAATTTTGTTTTAACTTATGTTTAATTTTTTCGTATTCCATTTTTAATTCATCATATTCTCTCATTTTTTTTTTCATAAAATTTACTGTTAAAAGAGCTCTGTGTGATATTCCTTTTGGTGTTAAAATATATAAGTAATTTAATTTGTTAGGATTTTTTTTAAAATTCTTGATTTTAATTAATCCCTTTTTTTTTAGCTCATTCATACAATAGTTCATTTTGCCTAAACTTAGTCCTAATTCATTAGCTAATTTTCTCTGAGAAATTTGAGAGTCTCTTGATATCTCTTGTAAAATTTTTAAGCTTTGTTCGTCTTTATTGGTATTGTTCATAAATTGAACATATCGTTCAATTGTTGAACAGTAAAGCATTTTTTTTATTATTTTCTTGTATTTTTATATGAATTAATTGTATATCTTGCATTATATAACAATGAGTATTCCAGTTTTAAATGAGGGTTACAAGAATAAAGGATCACTTTTTTTAAAAGCAAAAAATTCTTATATTTTTGATAAAAAGAAACTTATTGATTTATCCTTTTGTGCAGGTTCAATAATTTTAGGACACAATCATTCAGTATTTAAAAATGCAATTAAAAAATTTATAAAAAAAGATATTTCAAATTTTGCAGCTCCCAATATATATGCCAAAAACTATTCATTAAAATTAAAAAAAAATTTTAAAAATTCTTCTAAAATAATTTTTTGTAATTCTGGAACAGAGGCGGTCATAAAAATTTTGAGAATTGTAAGAGCTATATCAAATAAAAAAAAAATTATAGCTGTTTCAGGAAGTTGGCATGGATCTGTTGATCAATTACTTTTTACGCCAAATAAAAAACTTCAACCTAATAATTTATCTTCGGGCTTATCAACTAACGATAAAAAAAATTTAGTATTTATTCCTTATAACGACATCGAAAAAGCAAAAAAAATATTAAATAAAAATAAAAAAAATATTTCATGTATAATCATTGAACCAGTCCAGGGTGCACTACCGATTTATAAATGTAAAAAATATTTAAAATTTTTAAGAAAATATTCATTAAAAAATAATCAAATTTTAATTTTTGATGAAATGATTACAGGCCTTAGAACAAGAGGGTCAACTTTACAAAATTTTTTTAAAATAAATCCTGATATCTCAATATTTGGAAAAGCTTATGGTGGTGGACTTCCCATAGGCATTATCAGTATTTCAAAAAAAATAGAATTAAAGTTAAATAAACAAAAGCCTAAAGTTTTTTTTGGGGGAACTTTTTCTGGAAACTCTCTTACTACTTATGTTGGTATGTCTGTTTTTAATTATATTCAAAAAAATAAATTTGCAATTTTTAAGAAACTAAACTCTTTGTCTTTTTATTTTGAAAATGAACTAAATTTTTTTTTCAAAAAGAATAAACTAGATTTAAAAATTTATAGATTCGAGTCATTAATGAGAATTATTTTTACTGAAAAAAAAATTCACGATCGTCTGCAAAGAGATTTTTTTGAACAAAATAAATTTGATAATATAAAAAAATTTAAAAAATTTCTTCACCAAAAAAATATTTATTATTCATCAAGTGGTTTAATCTTTTTTTCTTATTCAATGTCAAAAAAAGATGTAAATTATTTAATTAAAACTTTTAAAGAGGGTTGTCTAAAATATTTTGGTAAAACAAGTAAATGAAAATTATTTTTAATATATTAAAATTAACATTTGAAATATTAAAAAATGATAAAATTTCTTTTTTAAGCTCTCCTTCTCAACTTATTTGTCTGAATGAATTTTTTTATAAAAAAGATATTAATGATGTACTTTTGATAGTTGGATACCCAAGTATAAAAAGTATTGATCAAATCAAGATGATTTCTAAGGAATTAGAGTATATCAGAAATAAAAAATTAATTTTTTTAAATAATATATTTAATGAAAAAACTTTTACTTTTGTTCTAAAATTTTTAAAATTTTTACTTTTAACTAAAACAATAATCATAGGAGACTTTAATTATTATCATGCAAAAGGTTTCTATAAATATGCAAAAAATACCATTTTTTTAGATGAAGGAATTAATATTTTAAATTTTAAAAAAAATAATTTAAAGCCTAATTACTCCTTTTTTACAATTTTTAAGGATTACGAATCAAGAAATTCAATTGAAATCAATGATTATGCTTATCTTAAAACTAAAATCAAAAAATTAAATGTTAATAAAGATCTAATATATTTATTAGGGACATCAGATGCAAATCCTGAAATGGACGCATTAGACAATAAATTATATTTAGAACTCATTAAGAAAATCTGCAATCAATATAAAGATAAAAAAGTAATTTTTATTCCTCATAGAAATGAAATACTTAAAAATATTGAAGAACTTGAAATAAAAAATATGTCAATTAAAATTAATAATTATCCTATTGAATTATATCTTATCAATCAAAATGAAATACCTTTTCAATTTTTAGGATTTTATAGTATGGCTTTGATAAACCTAAAAATTATTCTTGATGAAAATAAATCAGATGTACTTAATATTAACTATAACTTAAAAACACTTAAAGATGAGAATTTGTCAAAATTATACAATATGTATCAACAAAATTTTAAAAAAATAAATATAAAAGAATTAAATATTTAGTTTTTGAAGCAATATTTATATTGTTTAATCTCATTTTTAATATTAATTTCTTTTTCATTTATTAAAAAAAATTTTTTTTCAACGAATTTTCTACCAATAGCTACCATATCGATTTTCCCTTTATTTAAAAATTTTTTAATTGTTTTATAATCATTAATTAATCCTGAAGTTCTTGTAATAATCTTACATTTTTTTTTAATTTTTTTTGCTATGGTATATCTAAATCCTTTAAAAAATTTTAATTTTGTAATCGGTATAATTCCTCCACTAGATATACAAACATAATTAAGGCCAACTTTTTTTAATTTAGTTATTAAATTTATAGCATCATTAATCTTAATACCATTCTTTAAATGATCCATTCCAGTGACTCTTGCACCAATAATTTTAAAATTAGGTCTAATCTTTTTTATTTCCTTAACTATTTCTAATGGGAATTTATATTTCTTATTTACTATACCATACTCATCATTTCTTAAATTAGATATTGGTGAACAAAATTGATGTATTAAATAACCGTGCGCCATATGAATTTCTACTCCATCATAACCAGCTTTAAATGCTAATTTAGATGAAATTTTAAATTGTTTGACTACTTTGTTTATGTCTTTTAAAGACATTTCTTTAGGAATGGCCCAGTTTTTTGATCTTTTTAAAGATGAAGGAGAAATAGTAGTCCATTTTTTTTTTGATTTTAAAGATTGGTTTTTCTTTAACCAGGGTATCTCTGCAGATCCTTTTCGTCCCGAGTGTGACAACTGAAGTATTAATGGTATGTTTTTTATATTTTTTAAATATCTTACCAAATTTTTATGAGCCTTATAGTGGTTAAAATTATATAAACATAAATCTTTTTCTGTAATCCTTCCTACTTTTGAAACTGCTGTTGACTCAACTACGAGAGAACCAGCCCCAGTTTCTATTAAATTTCTAAGATGGTGATAGTGCCAACCAGATGGACAACCATTGTTTGCCATGTACTGACACATGGGGGAAACAACTACTCTATTTGTAAATCTAACACCATTTAAAACTAATTTTTTATTGATCACTTAATTTTCTTGTTACTACAAATTCGTTATGAGGATGAAATATTGCATTGGGATAGGACCAGTAAGTTTCAATAAAATACTTTCCGAGAGCTCTTCCCAACTTGGGCAAATGGGGAATACCATCAGTATCAAACATTGAATTTAATGGAGTTGCAAATCTTAACCATTCACCTTTTTTTTGATTAAGGTATAGAAACCTAGCCCTCAGAGCTAAATCAGGTGAAACTAAATCAAAATTCTTCTTTTTAATTACTTTATATACATCTTTTAATTTAGTGGGCTTCTTAAATCCCAAATCAGTTAATTTAACTCTATACAAATTAAAATCCTTGTTAGTAAATATAATCTTATTTTTTTTATTTTTATAAATATTTTTAATCCATGGACTTAATACAAAACCTTTTTTATCTAGATCTTTTAAGCATTGAGTTATGTTTTTATGAGTATTTTTTTTTACTTTTTTCCAAACTTTAATATTTTTCATTTTTTCTGTTTGAAATAAATTTATTTACTTTAAATAAAAAATTTCTATCTGTATTATTAATCACATTTTCCATACAAAATATACTTATATTTTTTATGACAAAAAATTTTTTAAAAAATATATATATAAAATTCGTGTGTCTATTTAATAAGTAATTTTTAATTTTAGTAAATATAAAAAAATTTTTATTAATTTTCGAAGATTTAGAATTTTCTTTAAACATTTCCATAAATAGCTCATTTATTTTTTTTTTAAAATTTTTTTTACCAATAAATTTACAGACAGAGTTAATATATAATTCTTTCTCATGATGCCAATTTTTTTGGTTTTTTAACCTTGAATAGCTTCTATTATGTGCTTCACTCTTTTCATGAAACTGATGCAAATGAAATATATGTTTAACTCTCAGAATATTAATCGAAGAATAAAGCATTGTATTAACATGCAGATCCAACATATCAGCTGATTTTAATTTTAGTTTTAAGGCTAAACTATACATTTTTTTTAAAACATTGGTTTCAACTATATAATGAAAAGCTCCCTCTGGATATTTATAAAAATTAATTAATCTAAAAAAATTATTTTTTGAATAAAAATTTTTATTTTTATTCAAAAAACTTAAACCTGTTATATTTGAGTTTATTCTGTCGTATTTATCTATGCCTGTAAAAGATACAAATTTACCCGATGCAGCTTTAAAAAAAAAACTTTTTCTTTCAAGAATTTTTGAGGTTGTTATAATTTTTTCAACATTTAAGAAATCATCATCAGAACAGAATATAACATATTTCGTTTTGATTTGATTAAGTGAACTTTTTACCTTTTTAAAAAAAGTTAAATAATCTTTATCAAATTGATATTTTTTATATATGATATTTTTCCTTTTAAGTATTTTAGTTTTATCATTATTAAAAATAGATTGGTTGCCGCCATCAGCAATATACAATTTACAATTCTTAAGTTTTTCTGAGTGAAATGAATACCAGCGATTAAAGAATAAAGGACGATTTTTTATTAATAATAAAAAAGTAATTTTATATTTCATTTTATTTATAAATTATGGCGTAGAAAAATAATTATACCAAAAATAGATAATAGATAATATTTTAAATTTTTTTTGTGGGAAACATTTAAATTAATATCATTTATGTTTATATCTTCTTCTAAAATTTTATTAAAAAATAGATTTAGTAAATTCTTTTTTGAATAGTCTATAAAAATAAATTCTGAAGTTGAATTATTTTGCAAGATTTTTTGCATTTTCTTTTTGTTAAAAAAAATAGTTTTATTTATACCGTGAACTTTTAAGGTAAATGAACCTTTAAAAAAAGCAGAAATAAAAAAAGTTAGATAAAAATAAATTTGGTTGAAGTGGTTTTTTTTTTTCTCTTTAAATTTATGTCTTATAAATTCGTTTGACGCTGAATAAAAATAGTTGTTATCGCCTCTTAAATAGCAAATATATTTTATTTTGAAACCAAGATTATTTATTTTTTTTTCAAAAAGATTTTTTTTTTCTTTATCAATAAGTAAGAAAAATAAATCCTCACTTGAAATCAAAATATTTTGATCAATATCTTTTATCTCGGTTACTAAATCATTTACATCACCAAACTTTTTTTCAAATCTTGTATCACCCAAAATATCGAAGGCTAAGTTAGCGTGATTGATTAAATCAACTGTCGTAATACCTGTTTTGGGAATATAAAATTTTTTTATTTTTTTTTGATTTTCTTTTAAAGCTCTTTGAATACTAGTCGATCCTGTTTTGGGTGGACCAATATGAAAGTAGACATATTTCATTTAGTTAAATTATAATAATATCAGTATCATTAATTGAAATTTTTTTCAGTGCATAAATCAAGCCAATTGAGCTATTAGTACTGGTCAGCTACATGCGTTACCGCACTTCCACACC
>MDSW01169582.1_pt1 | contig 22390 bp, 20 predicted proteins | sample 811171 | NCBI WGS metagenome assembly MDSW01 (sample SAMN05326641, study PRJNA326480) | marine metagenome | isolation source: seawater | place: Atlantic Ocean: North West | collected 2012 | reverse complement strand
GAGCGTCCGGAACGTTTGCTGCCTTCAGACCGGAAACCATCTCCTGCATGAAGCCCGTCGGGCCGCAGATGAAATAGTCCGCCCTGGCCGGATCGCTGATCTGCACGAGCCAGTTCGGATCGACGCGGCCGGTATGGACACCATTCGCGACATCATTCTCTTCCGGCACCTCATAGAAGACGTGGCTCTCATGCGCCTTCGCACGGGAGGTCGCGGCAAGCGCATGGGACTGGCCGTTCCGCGTCGCGTGGACATAGACCATCCGCAGATCGCCGCCGCCATAGCTCTCCAGCATCGAGATCATCGGGGTGAGGCCAACGCCGCCTGACAGCAGAACCACCTCTCGCTTGTCTGCGGGATCGAGGAAGAACTCGCCAGCGGGCGCGGCCACGTCGAACTCGGCGCCGACCTCGACCGCATCATGCAGCCAGTTGGAGATCCGCCCGCCGGGCTCGCGCTTGACGGTGATGCGGTAGGACTGACCATCCGGCGCCGAGGAGATCGAGTAGTTGCGCCGATACTCCTCGCCTTCCGCAGGTGCAAAGCGGAAGCTCAGATACTGACCGGGGCGATGCTTGAGAACAGGCAACCCATCCACGGGATAGAGCGTGAAGGACGCGATCTCGGAGGTTTCGCTGTCCTTCGCGCCAACCTTGAAGCGCCGCCACCCGCGCCAGCCGCCGTCCTGTTCTTCCGCACCGGCGTAGATCTCTTCTTCTCGCTCGATGAGCGTATTGGCAAGGAACCAGTAGGCCTCGCCCCAGGCATTCAGGATCTCGGGGGTCGCGGCCTCGCCCAACACCTCGGCGACAGCGCCCAGCAGCGCTTCGCCGACATGGGGGTAATGCTCGGGGAGGATCTGCAAACCGACATGTTTCTGTGCGATCCGTTCCAGCGCATCGGCCAAGACCCCGGGATTCCGGATATGGGTCGCATAGGCCACCAGCGCCCCCGCGAGCGCTTTGTGCTGCGGCGAGTTGCCATGTTGATGCGACATGTTGAACAGCGCCCGGATTTCGGGAGCGGCGAGCAGCCTGCGATACATAACCGGCACGATCTGATCGACGTGCTCGGCGACGACGGGTGCAGTGGCTTCGATGATCGCGAGTGTGTTTTCCGAGAGCGGCTTGGCCATCATTGTCTCCTGGGTTATAAAACATACCAATGAACCGCATCTATTCTCTCGGGAATTAAGATGCCAATCACAGGTATGTTTTTCTTGTGCGACATTCTGTCCGGCCTCGTGATACGAGACGCGTCGCTTGGGAGCCCGATCAGGAGAGATCTGCGAATGCGCTTGAACGACACTACGGACCTTGCCTTGCGCGTCATGATCTATGCGGCGTCGATGAAAGACCGCCGCTTCACGATCGATCATCTCGTCGCGGCCTATCACGCGCCTCGAAGCACGGTCATGAAGGTCGTCAACGCGCTGACCCGAGGCGAATTTCTGACTGCCCAACGCGGCCGGTCCGGCGGCCTGGGGCTTGCACGTGCCGCCCAAGAGATCGGCGTGGGAACAATTGTGCGCCACATGGAGACGGATTTCGATCTCGTCGAATGTATGCGCAGCGACGGAGATTGCACGATCACAGCATCCTGCCGTTTGATTTCTCCCTTGGCGGAAGCCCGGGCGGCTTTCTTGGCGACGCTCGACAACTACACGATTGCCGATATCGCGATCTCGCCGCGCGATTTCGGGCTGGCAGCATCATGAGGCGGCGATCCTGAGGACTTAAGATCAAAAATCTTGACCGAGGCCGTATCACTCTGAGCAACTAACAATAATCAATCCATAAGACCGAAGAGCTGAGCCGACGACTGGGGTGAAGAATGGAGATTGAAGCCCGATCCCCTCTCGGGTCGCGCTGCGTGCCGCTGGAACCGGCAATCTTGGCCACTCGGGGGATCGCGGCATCGCAAGTTGCAAGACGAGCCCCCTCTTTGGTAGCTACGCAGCTATGATCGCCCCCGGCTGCGCGATCACCTCGAGCGCGCAGGCATGAGCCTGAACAAGGCAGCCCTCGTCTGAAGCGCCCCGAAAATGCGCGGCGAGCCATGCACCGTTGAAACTGTCGCCGGCTGCGGTGGTATCGACCACCTTTTGCGCGGCAGGCAGGTCGAGCGGCTTGGCGGTGGGATCGAGCGATATCGCCCCTCCCGCGCCCATCTTCAACGCGCCTTTGCGCGCGCCCCAGCCGTTAAGCCGTGCGCGCACCGCTTGCGCATCGCGATCACCGAAGAGCGCCATCTCGTCATCCAGCGAAGGCAGCGCAATGTCACTGATGCGCCACGCCGCCTCGGTCACGGCGCGGGCGGTCTCGATATCTTCCCAGAGCCGCGGGCGGTAGTTGGAATCGAAAGCCACCCGGGCGGGATGTGCCTCCAGATGTGCCAAGAGCGACAGGCGCACCGAATGGGGCAGGATCGCCAGCGTGATCGCGCTGAGATAGATCAGATCGACCCCTTCAAGCTGCGCGAACCCGTCCTCAAACAGGCAGCGCGCCGCGGATTGATCGCGCCAATAGGAAAAGCTGCGCTCTCCCTTTGCGTCGAGTGCGATCGCGTAGATACCGGGCAGACGCTCGGGGTGGCGACGAATGTGCGCGCAGCCCACACCTTGGGCGGCGATGAAGGCGCTCATGCGATCGGAGACAGCATCGCGCCCCAGCACGGTGACGAATTCGACCTGCGCCGCCGCCCCGGCCGCGCGCGCAAGATAAACCGCCGTGTTGAGCGTATCTCCGGCAAAGCCGATCTGCTGCTCCGGGCGATCGAAAGACAGCTCGACCATCGCTTCCCCGACGCAGGCGATCACGGGTTTCTTCGTCACATCACCGCTCCGATTTGCCACGGCTGGAATTCGTTATCGCCCAGTCCGAGGTCTTCCGATTTGGTCTTCTCTCCTGACGCGACCCTCAAGATCGCCTCGAAGATTTCCGCGCCCTTGTCAGCGATCGACACGCCTTGGCTGAGGATGTCACCGCAGCCGATATCCATATCGTCGGGCATCGCCTCCATCAGCCGGTCCGAGGTCGCCAGCTTGATCGTCGGCGCGGGTTTCGAGCCGAAGGCGGAGCCGCGCCCGGTCGTGAACACCACGATCTGCGCGCCCGCCGCGATCTGGCCCGTGGCCGAGACCGGATCGTAACCGGGGCTGTCCATGAAGCTCAGCCCCGGCGTGCGGACCTGTTCGGCATAGTCATAAAAGGCCCGCAGCGGCGTCGCCCCGGCCTTCGCGACCGCGCCGAGGGATTTCTCGAGGATCGTGGTGATCCCGCCCTGCTTGTTGCCGGGGCTGGGGTTGTTATCCATCGAGCCGCCGCCCTGTGCGGCATAGCCTTCCCACCAGTCGAGACGGCCAAGGAGCTTTTCGGCCACCTCGGGCGTGGTGCGGCGCAGCAGCAGGTCTTCTGCGCCATGGATTTCGGGTGTCTCGGAGAGGATCACGCCCCCGCCCTGCCCCACGACCAGGTCCGAGGCCACACCCAGCGCCGGGTTCGCAGTGATCGCGGAGAACCCGTCCGAGCCGCCGCATTGCAGCCCGATGCGCAGCGCGGAGACCGGGCAGGCGCTTCGGCTGGCATTGTTCACCTGCGGGAGGATCTCGCGCAGCTTCGCCTTGATCGCCTCGATCGTGGCGCGGGTGCCGCCGGTCTCCTGAATGGTCAGCGCGTGAAACCGTTCGGTCCCCGCGGACCCGAAATGCGCCTCCATGCGCGCAATCTGCATCACCTCGCAGCCCAGTCCCACGAAGATCGCCGCGCCGACATTGGGATGGATCGCGTGGCCCCAGAGGACACGCTCGAGGCTGTCCGCCCCGCGACCGCTCGCCGCCATGCCACAGCCGGTGCCATGGGCGAAGGCGACGACGCCGTCGACGTTGTCATAAGGATCGAGCGCGCCCTCAGCCGTGATCTCGGAGGCTGCGCATTTGATCACCGTGGCCGAGCAGTTCACCGTGGCGCAGAGTGCGATGTAATTACGCGTGCCAATCCGACCATCGTCCCGCGCGTAGCCCATGAAACTGCGCGGCGCGAGATCGGGGATCGCGGCCTCGGCGGTTGCGAGATCCGCGCCGATCTGATGGGTCTCGTCATGTTCGGAATAGCTGACGTTATGGCTATGGACATGTTCGCCCACCGCGATCGGGGCGCTGGCACGACCGATGATCTGACCGAACTTGATCACCGGATCACCCTCGGCCATCGCGACGCGCGCCAGCTTGTGCCCGGCGGAAACCGGATGCGCAAGCGGCTCGCCGGTGCCGAGCGGCGTGCTGCCGGCATCCGCCCGCGCGGGCAGAACGGCGACCGTGTCGCGCGGATGCAGTGTAATCGCTTCAGCCATCGCGGCGCCCCCTCAATCCGGCGATCACGCCGCGCATCTCGGCCAGCCCGCGCATCCGCCCGATAAGCGGGTAGCCAGGAAAGGAGCCGCGCGTGGCGTCGTCGAGCAGGACATGACCGTGATCCGGGCGGAACGGAATCTGTGCGTCCGCGCGCCCCTCGGAGGCCCGGCGTGTTTCCTCGGCGAGCAGTGCGGCGGCGACCGCAACCATATCGGTGTCGCCGCCCAGATGCGCGGCCTCCTCGAAACTGCCATCGGGGTCTTTGCGCACGTTGCGCAGATGCGCGAAATGGATACGCGGCGCAAAGCGCTCGGCGATCGCAGGCGGATCATTGGCCGGGTTCGCCCCGAGCGAGCCGGTGCAAAGCGTCAGCCCGTTCGCGGGACTGTCATGGGCTTGCAGAATCCAGTCGATATCCTCGGCGTTGGAGACGACACGGGGCAGCCCCAGAATGTCGCGCGGCGGATCGTCGGGATGGACACAGAACCGCAGGCCCAGCTCCTCTGCCGCGGGGATCACCTCATCGAGGAAGCGTTTGAAATTGCGCCGGATCTCGCCGCGATCGATGCCGTCATAAAGCGCGAGCTGGTCCCGCAGACCGGCGATGTCGTAGCGGTCATAGGCACCCGGCAGACCCGACATGATCGCGTGCAACAGCGCGTCACGCTCGTCTTGTGTCGAACCCTCGAACCAGGTCTTGGCGCGGGCGCAAACGTCGGGCGTGTAATCGTCCTCGGCCCCTTCGCGCTTCAGCATGTGAATCTCAAAAGCCGCCATGCGATAGGCCTCGAAGCGCAGGCAGCTACCGCCTGTCGCAAGTGGCGCGGTCAGATCGGTGCGGGTCCAGTCCAGAACAGGCATGAAATTGTAGCAGATCGTGGTGATGCCCTCGGCGGCGAGATTGGCCATCGATTGACGGTAATTGGCGAAGAGCGCGCTCAGATCGCCTTCGCCGCGCTTGATCCGCTCATGGATCGGCAGGCTTTCGACCACGTGCCAATGCAGCCCCGCCGCCTCGATCCGGGCGCGCCGCTCCGTGATCGCCTCGCGCGACCAGACCTCGCCATAGGCGATCTCGTGCAGTGCCGTGACGATACCGGATGCGCCCGTTTGCACGATCTGCGGCAGGGAAATCGTGTCCAGCTCGGGGCCATACCAACGCCAGCTCTCGATCATTGGAGAACCTCCCGCACCGCGGCGCGCGCGCCTTTTTCGACGAGCGTGCGATAGGCCTCCGTGACCGGGGCCTGCAGGGATTGTGCGAGCTCGGGCGGAAACACAGAACGCAACGACAGAAGCGCCGCAACCTTGCCCTCGGCATCCGCGGCACTGTCGGAGAGCGCACGCAACTCAGCGGCCAGCGGGTCCTTCACCTCGATCGGCTGCCCGCTCTCGTCGACGCCGCCGACGTAGCGCATCCAGGCCGCGATCGCGAGCATCAGGCCCGGGCAGCTCCGCCCGGCCTTCAACGCATCGGCGACGGTGGCCAGAATGCGCTGCGGCAGTTTCTGGCTGCCATCCATCGCGATTTGCCATGTCCGGTGACGGATCGCGGGATTGGCGTAGCGCTCTGCGAGCGCGTCGGCATAACGCTCGAGCGAGACGCCCGGCGGCGGGGTCAGCGAAGGGATGATCTCGTCGCGCCACAGATAGCGCACGAAGTCGGCCATCACCTCGTCGTCCATCGTGTCGGAAATCGTCTCGAACCCCGCCAGATAGCCAAGATAGGCCAGAGAGCTGTGGGTGCCGTTCAGCATCCGCAGTTTCATATGCTCAAACGGAGTGACGTCGCTGACCATCTCGACACCGACCGCGCCCCAATCGGGCCGCTCGCCATCGACGAAATCATCCTCGATCACCCATTGGCGGAACGGCTCGTGCATTACCGGCAAGGCGTCGTGCCAGCCGGCGAGCTCTTCGAGCCGCGCGATGTCCTCGGGCTTCGTCGCGGGCACGATGCGGTCCACCATGGTCGACGGGAACCGCCCCTCAGCCGCGATCCAGTCCGCCAGCTCCGGGTCGATGCGACGCGCCAGATCCAGCACCACGCCGCGCAGCAGCCGGCCGTTTTCGGGCAGGTTGTCACAGCTCATCGCGGTGAAGGGACGCAGGCCGCGCGCGTGGCGCAGCTGCAGCGCACGCACAAGATAGCCGGGCGCAGAGACGGGCAGGTCGTTGGCCATGTCATGCACGATATCGGGATGATCGGGGTCAAGCGCGCCGGTCGCGGGCGAATGGCAATAGCCCTTCTCAGTGATCGTGAGCGATACGATGCGCACATCCGGATCGGCCATCACGTCGAGCACTGCTTGCGGATTTTCGCGGGCCACCAGAATATCGCTGACGATCTCGATGCGCTCGGGCGTTTCGCCCTCGGGGCCGAACTCCAGCCCGCTATAGGCGAAATCCTGCGGCGCCAGCGCATCGCGCATCCGCGACGATTGCAGCGACACGCCGGTGATCCCCCAGTCGCCGCCGCTTTTCGCAGCAGCCTCAGCCGTGTAGATCGCCCCATGGGCGCGGAAGAACGCGCCGAGGCCGAGATGGACGATACCGGTTTTGAGCTTCGCGCTTTCGCGGGTGAGACGTTCAGCGGGCAAGCCAGCCTCCATCGACATTCAGGACCGCGCCATGGATGTAGCGCGCGGCGGGGGAACACAGGAAGGCGGCGGTGCCGCCGATATCGGAAGGATCGCCCCAGCGCCCGGCCGGAATTCGCGCAAGGATCGCTTCGCTGCGCTCTGGATCGGCGCGCAGAGCCTCGGTGTTGTTGGTCGCGATATAGCCGGGTGCGATGGCGTTTACGTTGATCCCTTTGGCCGCCCATTCGTTGGCGAGGATCTTGGTCAGCCCCGCCACACCATGCTTGGATGCGGTGTAGGACGGCACGCGGATGCCGCCCTGAAAGGATAGCAGCGAGGCGATGTTCACCACTGCCGAAGGCGTATTGCCCTGCTCGAGCGCGGCGCGGGCGAAGGCTTGCGTGGTGAAGAACAGCGCCTTGAGGTTCACGTCCATCACCGCGTCCCAATCGGCCTCGGTGAACTCCAGACTGTCTTCGCGCCGGATGATGCCCGCGTTGTTCACGAGGATCGAATAGCCCGCATCCGTGAAGACATCCTGCGCGGCCATCGGGTCCGCGAAGTCGAGGAGCAGCGCCTCGCCCTGCCCGCCCGCATCCGCGATCATCTCCAGCGTCTCGGTGCATTCGCGCCGCCCCGCGCAGGTCACATGTGCCCCTTGCGCGGCGAGCGACACTGCGATCGCCTGACCGATGCCGGTATTCGCGCCGGTGACGAGGGCGCGGCGGTTCTTTAGCGAAAACGGGCTCATTTCAGGTCCGCCGGCTGCACGAAGTCCATGTCGGTGTAATCGACATTGTCGCCCGCCATCGCCCAGATGAAGGTATATTCCCCGATCCCGGCCCCGGAGTGGATCGACCACGGCGGCGAGATCACAGCCTCCTCGTTGGCGATCATCATGTGGCGGGTCTCGGTCGGCTCGCCCATCAGGTGCAGCACGCGCGCCTCGGGCGTCATGCCCCAGTAGAGGTAGGCCTCCATCCGGCGGTCATGGACATGCGCGGGCATCGTGTTCCAGACTGACCCCTCGACCAGTTGGGTATAGCCCAGCACCAGCTGGCAGCTTTCCATCACGGTCGGATGGATGAACTGGTTGATGACGCGTTTGTTGGAGGTCGCAGCTTCGCCCAGCTCGACGCGGTTCGCCTCGGCAAGCTTGATCAGGCGATGCGGACAGGCGCGATGCGCGGGGGCGGAAACCAGATAGAACCGGCCGTCGCCCTCGAAGGTCACCGGTCCTGCGCCCATGCCCAGATACAGGACATCACCGCGCCCCATCTCCCAGGTCTCGCCAGCGGCTGAGACGCGTCCCGTGCCGCCGATATTCACAACGCCCATTTCGCGCCGCTCGAGGAAGGTGGCGGTCCGCGTCTCGTCCACCACGTCGAGCGTCAGCGATGCGCCATTCGGCACCGCGCCTCCGAGGGTGAACCGGTCGTAATGCGTGTAGATCAAGCGGATCTCGCCGGGCGCGAACAGCCCCGTGCCCAGGAAATGCTCACGCAGCTCTTGCGTGCCCATGGTGCGGGCGTGATCGGGATGGATGGCGTGGCGGGTTTCTACGCTGAGCATTGAATGTCCTTTCACAAAAAGTCGTCGCGGCGCGGGGTAAAGCAGTCGAGCAGCTCCCCCGCTTCGACGCAGACACAGCCGTGTTCGGCGCCGGACGGTATCATCAGGCTGTCCCCGGCGCGCAGCACGTGCTCCGCACCATCGAGGACAAAGCGAAATTCGCCGGAGGTGCAGTAGGTGGCCTGCACGTGAGGATGGGAGTGGAGCGCCCCCTCTGCCCCGGCCTCGAAGCGAACCGAGACCAGCATCATCTGCTCGTTTTCGGTCAGCACCTGACGGGCGATGCCCTCATCGGGATAGGCGATCGGATAGCTCATGCGAAAACTCCTCTCAGTGGAAGACCGACGGCAGCCAGAGCGAAAGCGCCGGGATGTAGGTCACCAGCATCAGCGTGGCGAAGGTCGCGAAATAGAACGGCCAGATCGATTTCATCACCGTCGTGATCGGCACCCGGCCCACCGCGCAGCCGACGAACAACACCGCACCGACCGGCGGTGTGCAGAGCCCGATCCCGAGGTTGAGCACGAGGATCACCCCGAACTGCACCGGATCGACGCCGAAGGCCTGAGCCACGGGCAGGAAGATCGGCGTGGTGATCACGATCAGCGGCGACATGTCCATGAACGTGCCCAGCACCAGCAGCAACAGGTTGATCAGCAGCAGGATGACGATCGGATTATGCGAGAAATTCTCGAGCAGATTGATCAGCTTGGCCGGCACTTGCAGATAGGCCAGCAGCCAGCCGAAGGAGGCCGCGCAGCCGATCACCATCAGCACCATCGCCGTCGTGCGCACCGCGCCCTTGGTCGCTTCGATGAAATCCGACAGCTTCATCGTGCGATACAGGAAGACGGTCACCAGAAGCGCGTAGACCACCGCGATATTGGAGCTTTCAGAGGCGGTAAAAATGCCCGAGCGCACGCCGCCGAAGATGATCAGGATCATGATCAGACCGGGCATCGCATTCCAGAACAACCGCCCGAGGGCCCTGCGACCGGGAAACGGTTCGGTCGGGTAGCCGCGGCGTTTGGCGACGAAATAGGCGGCGGTCATCAGCGACAGCGCAAGCACCAGACCCGGAATAATCCCGGCGGTGAACAGGTCGGCGATCGAGATCTTCCCGCCTGCCGAGATCGAATAGATGATCATGTTATGGCTGGGCGGTAGCATCAGCGCGATGATCGCCGCCGTGACGGTGATGTTCACGCCGTAATCCGCGCCGTAACCTCGTTCGCGCATCTGCGGCACCATCAGGCCGCCCACTGCCGAGGCATCCGCCGCAGCCGAGCCCGACACGCCGCCGAACATCACCGAGGCGAGGATGTTCACCTGCCCCAGCCCGCCGCGCATATGCCCCACCAAGGCGCCCGCCAGCGCGACCAACCGCCGCGCGATATCGCCGCGCACCATCAGGTCGCCGGCATAGATGAAGAACGGGATCGCCATCAGCGCAAAGACAGAGACGCCGGAATTCAGACGCTGGAACACCACCACCGGGGGAAGCCCGAGATAAGTGACTGTCGCGAAGGAGGCCACGCCGAGACAGAACGCGACCGGCGTTCCGATCAGCAGAAGGACGGTAAAGGTCCCGAACAAGATCCAGAGTTCCATGAGCTCAGTTCCCTTCGCCAGTTACAGCATTGCCTTCAAGCTCTGCCGCGTCGTGATCGTCGCCGAACCGCGACGTAGACAGGCCCGCGAGCCGGCGCAGGATGCGCTCGGCGCAGAAGATCATCAGCAGCGCTCCGCCCGCCGCGACCGGCACGAAGCGGAAGGCCCCGGAAACACCGAGCCCTGAAATCGTCGTGGCGGCCATCTTGTCCGCCAGCTCCCAGCCGTATTTGAGCATCCCGAAACCGAAGGCCGCGACCACGAGGTCCGAGATCGAGAAGAAGGTCAGGCGCACCTTTTCGGGCAGCACGAAAAGCAGCACGTCGAAGCTGAGGTGGTAGCCCTCCCGGATACCGACGGCCGCGCCGAGAAAGATGAACCAACCCATCAGGATCACACTGGCCGGTTCGGCCCAGAACAGGCTTGAGCCGAGGACGTAGCGGTAAAAGACCTGGGCGAAGACGAAGGCCGTCATCAGCACCAACCCGATCCCTGATAGCCATAGGGCAGCCTGGCCCAACCAGCCGGTCCAGACGGCTAGTTTCTCCACAATGTTGCGCATCGGAGGGAACTCCACGGAAAGAAGGTGCCCCCGCCCCTGCGGGCGGGGGTCGAGGGGTCAGATCACTTCGTCGCTTGAATGCGCGCCACCAAATCCTTCGCCTCGGGCGTGGTCACATACTTGTCGTAGACCGGCTTCATCGCGTCGATGAAGGGCTGCTTGTCGATATCCTTCACGACTTTGACGCCAGCCGCTTCGACCTTGTCCTCGGATTTCTTTTCCTGCTCGGCCCAGAGCTTGCGCTCGAGCGTTTCCGAGTTCTTCGCAGCAGCCTTGATGACCTTCTGGTCGTCGGGGCTCAGCTTGTTCCAGGTCGTGAGCGACATCGCCACCAGTTCCGGCACCATCAGGTGCTGGTCCTGCGTGTAATAGGGCGCGACCTCGTAATGGCCCGAGCTGTCATAGGAGGGCCAGTTGTTCTCTGCGCCGTCGATGACGCCGGTCTGGATCGAGGAATAGACCTCGCCATAGGGCATCGGCGTAGCATTGGCGCCGATCGCCTTCATCATGTCGACGAACACGTCGTTCTGCATCACGCGGAACTTCATGCCCTGAAGATCGTCGATCGATTTGATCGGATGCTCGGAGTTGTAGAAGCTGCGCGAACCGGCGTCGTAATTGGCCAGCTGCACCAGATCATGTGCCTCGAACGCCTTGCCGACTTCCGCGCCGATCGGCCCGTCGAGAACGTGGTGCTGATGTTCGACCGAACGGAACAGGTAGGGCAGCGAGAACAGCTGCGTTTCCGGAACGATGTCGTTGAACGTGCCGAACGAGGCGCGCACCATGTCGATCACGCCCAGCTGGGTCTGCTCGATCGTATCCTTCTCCTCGCCCAGCTGCGCGGACGGGTAGACCTCGATGCAGATTCGGCCATTGGTCTTCGCCTCGACCTCTTTCGCCATCGATTTCACCGCCTCGACGGTCGGGTAGCCGTCGGGGTGGGTGTCCGACGAGCGCAGGGTCATGTCGCAGGCCGACGCGGTCGTGACGCTGGCGGCCGAAATCAGCAGCGCAGCGATAGGTGTCAGTGTCTTCTTCATTACTTCTCTCCTCCCAGAAAGTGCTCAATCAGAGCTTGTAGGCTTGGCGTGCAAGCCTGTGTGTGAGGTCATGGATGACCTCAGAAGCTTCCTCCTCCGTCAGCCGCCCGGTGGCGACCAAGTTGGCAAGGAATCCGGCATCGACCCGGCGCGCGACGTCATGGCGCGCGGGGATCGACAAATAGGCACGGGTGTCGTCGTTGAAGCCGACCGTGTTGTAGAAACCCGCGGTTTCGGTGGTCATCTCGCGGTAGCGCCACATGCCCTCGAAGCTGTCGTGGAACCACCACGCGGGGCCGAGGCGCAGACAGGGATAGACCCCTGCCAGCGGCGCCAGCTCGCGCGCATAGGTGGTCTCGTCGAGTGTGAACAGGATGACGCGCAGCTCGGGGTTCTGCCCCACCGCATCCAGAAGCGGCTTGAGGGCTGCGACATAATCGGTGCGCGTCGGGATATCGCAGCCCTTGTCGCGCCCGAAGCGGGACAGGATAGGATCAGAATGGTTGCGCGACGAGCCGGGATGGATCTGCATCACCAGACCGTCCTCGCAGGACAGCTTCGCCATCTCGGTCAGCATCTGGGCGCGGAATGCCTCGCGCTCCGCCGCGTCCGCTTTCCCCGCGAGCACCTTGTCATAGAGCGCCTCTACCGCGGCGCGATCCAGATTGAGCGTCGCGGCACTCGGATGACCGTGGTCGGTCGAGGTTGCCCCGAAAGAGGCGAAATAGGCGCGCCGGTCGCGATGGGCGTCCAGATAGGCCGCGAAGGATGTGCCCGACTGCCCGCCAAGCTGACAGAACGTCTCGACATTCTGCGCGAAGCCTTCGAAATCGGGATCGACCACCGGATCGGGGCGATAGGCGGTGATCACGCGCCCGCCCCACCCGCTTTCGCGGATCATCCGGTGCCATTTCAGATCGTCGAGCGGGCTTTCGGTCGTCGCGATCACCTCGATATTGAACTGATCGAACAAAGCGCGCGGGCGCATCTCCGGGCGCTGAAGCGCCTCCGAGATGCGATCGTAATACATGTCCGCGGTGTCGGCGCTGAGCCGCTCGGTGAAGCTGAAGATCGTCTCGAACGCATGGTCCAGCCAGATCCGCGAGGGCGTGGCGCGGAACAGGTGGTAATGCTCCGCGAACAGCCGCCAGATCTTGCGGCCATCGGTTTCCGTCTCACCGCCATCGACGCGCGGCACGCCAAGCGCTTCCAGCGGCACGCCCTGGCTGTGAAGCATCCGGAACACATAGTGATCGGGCGTCACGAAAAGCTGGGCGGGATCGGGAAAGGCTTCGTTCTGCGCATACCAGCGCGGATCGGTATGGCCGTGGGGCGAGATGATCGGGGCGTCCTTGATCGTGTCATAGAGATCGCGCGCAAGGGCACGAACCCCCGGATCCGCTGGCAGCAGGCGATCTTTATTCAACAGCGCCATGGTCTATCGCTCCCCCTGTAGCTATTTTCTTAGGTGGACTACCACCGAACTAATAAACTAATATGCTAGAATACCCGGACCGTCAACGAGGAGTTCCGATGCCCGCGCCCCTGCCTTTGACCCAGCTTGATCAGAACGCACGCATGTCGGTTTCCGATGTCGTTTTCGAACATTTGCGCCAACAGGTTCTGGGGCTATCCCTGCCACCGGGCACCAAGCTCTCAGAAGTGGAGGTCGCCAAGCAGATGGGGGTTTCGCGCCAGCCGGTGCGCGATGCCTTCTACCGTTTGTCGAAGCTCGGATTTCTTGTGATTCGACCTCAGCGTGCGACGACGGTCTCGCTGATTTCACGCGAAGCGGTGCTGCAGGCGCGCTTCATTCGCAACGCGCTCGAGGTTGAAACTGTGCGCGTCGCGGTCGCCGCATTGACCGATGAGGATCTCGCGGCGTTGCGCGATCTGATCGAGCAACAGCGTGCCGCAATGGAAAAGGGTGAGAAGACCAAATTCCACGAACTGGACGATCAGTTTCATCGCGAGATCTGCACCCGGGCCGGGCTCGGCTTCACCTGGGAACTGATCGCCGAGAACAAGGGCCACATGGATCGCGTGCGGATGCTGTCGCTGTCTTTCGCCTCGCGCGATGCGTTCGACGATCACGTAAAGATTCTGAGCGCGCTCGAAAGCCGGGACCTTGACCGCGCGACGCAGGCGATGCGCGATCACCTGTCGCGGATCCTCGATCAGATCGACCGCATTCAGGATGATCACACAGAGCTTTTCGAGGTCGCGCCTCGGCAGAGCTGAAGTCGGGACGGCGTGATCGCCGAATACTTCGACTTAAGAACGCAAGGTCGGCATAGGAGAAGGCATCGGGCGCCTACCCCATCCCCGGCCCATCAATCTCGTCATCGCGCGACAGCTGCAGCGCACCAACACCGGCCTCCCCTGCACGCACTAGGAGATCCAGAATCCCCTGGATGATCCGGTCTTCGTCGCTCTCACCAAGCTTAGTGAGACAGTTAGGCATATCCTCCATCACTAACTCGCCGCCCAAAATTTCGGCACCGCCGCCGGAAAGCGCGGCGATGACATTGCTCAGGGCGGCTTGCTTTTGCGCAAACTCAAGAGTTCTTCGGTCGAGCTCCGCAGACTGCACTCGCATCTGCTCCGCGATCGCCTTGCGCGCGGCATGTTGTTTCGTCGTTAGCCGCGCTTTTCGCGGCCCGTCGCGCAAGAGCCCGCAGTGCTCTCCGACCGCCCGGTGGTAATCGTCCTGGAACTGACGCATGGCCGCACGGTAGGCGACCATTTCCGGAACCTCACCCCGCAGTTTTCGAGCCGCCTTCAGATGGGTGCGGTTCTCTTCTTTCCACGACGCGAGCACCTTCGCATTTTCAGCCCGCGCCGCGCGACAGTCCGTGCGCCACGCCTCAAGACGCGCAGCATTATGCGCCTTGTTGCGCGCGATGGTCTCCGGTCGCTTGCCAAGAGCCCGCTTGCGCGGTCTCGGAGGAAGAGGCTTGGGAATGGGACGCGGGAGCGAGCAAATGGCCGAAGGGGTCTCGCAGGAGGCGCGCACCTCCGTGGCCGCGCGTTTGCCCGCATGCAGCTTGTTCGCATCGAGCTTCGGATCGTCGACATTGATCGCCAAGATGTGGAGGTGGACATGGGCCTCATCGAGATGCAGCACGGCCGCCCACTCCACGCCCTGCGGCATCCGGATTTTAAAATGCGCAAGCACTCGCTGCACCCAGGTCTTGATCTCAGGTGCATGCCGTCCCCCATCATGGGTCAGGGTCTCAACCGATAATGGATGCGAGTGAATTTCCGCATAAAGCGTCGCCGCATCCCGACGCAGCCGACGCTGATAGCTCGTGCCTTTCGCACTTTTCACGGTCTCACGGATCGTCTCCACCTTCTTGGCCCAGAGCGCCTCGAGCTTTTTGAGCGTCGTCGTGCCGTCAAGCTTGATTGGCGCTTTCGGCTCCGCAACATGGCGCGAATAGCGTGGCACCCGCATCGCCTCGCCAAAGACCTGCTCGGCCGTGTTCACCTGCTCAGGCGCCCCCTTAACCTTGCGCGGGGCGGCCGAGTAACATTCGATATGGACAAACTGATAGCTCATGGATCACCTCTTCTCTTCCTTGGCTCTCGCTCGAGGATAAGTTGGTGACCTGAAAAAACGGGCAGGAGACCGGTGCGAAAAACGGCGCCGGGGGTCTGTCGGGAAAAGCTAGCTATATGACAGACTATAGCTAGCTTTCCTGAACGGCTGGATTGCGGCCCGGCGCGGCAGCTTCGGCTTATGCTCAAAAAAGGCGGCACGCGGGGGGCACCATAGTTCGCCCCCCCCGGGAAGGACTTCGCCCGACCAAAAATCGAAGGCCTGCCAAACGCAGCAACATCCTCAAGAGCGTGTAGCTTAAGCGACCACTTCAGGCTGTTCATCGTTCTGCCTGAAACGAAAGCCGACGAAACTCACGCAAGGTCCGCGGGCAGCACGCCCTCGGGGATGTTCTGGTAGCAGACCGGACGCAGGAAGCGCCGGATCGAAAGGGTGCCGACCGAGGTCGCGCCGAAGTTCGTGGACGCGGGATAGGGCCCGCCATGGACCATTGCGTCACAGACCTCCACGCCGGTCGGGAAGCCGTTGGCCATCACGCGGCCCGCCTTGCGCTCGAGCACCGGCAGCAGCTTGCGGGCAAGCTCCGCATCGCCGTCATCGAGATGCATGGTTGCTGTCAGCTGGCCCTCGAAGCCCTTCGCAAGATCGACCATCTGCGCGGGGTCCGAGACCCGGACGACAAGACCGAGCGGCCCGAAGACTTCCTCGCCAAGCGCATGGTCCTGCAGGTAGTTCTCGGCGCTCGTCTCGTAGAGGTTCGGGGAGGCGTTGCGGCCTTCCTGCTCGGTCGTCAGCACTGGGGTCACGGAATTGCGGGTATCGAACCGGTCCTTGCCGTCGCGATAGGCCTGCGCGATGCCGTCCGTCAGCATGACCTGCGGGCCGGAGGCCGACAGCGCCTCTTTCGCGGCGGCGACAAAGGCGTCGCCTGCGGGGCCACCCTCGACCACGGCGATGCCCGGGTTGGTGCAGAACTGGCCCGCGCCCATCGTCAGCGAGCCTGCCCAGCCGGCGCCGATCTCGGCGCCGCGCGCCTTTGCGGCCTCGGGCAGCAGAAACATCGGGTTGACCGAGCCGAGCTCGCCAAAGAACGGGATCGGCTCGGGACGCTGCGCACACAGATCGAACAGCGCACGACCACCGCCCAAGCTACCGGTGAAGCCCACGGCCTTGATCAGCGGATGCTGCACGAGCCCTTGACCCACGTCACGGCGTCCGCCCTGGATCAGGCTGAAGACGCCCTTGGGCATGTTGCATTTCTCGACTGCGGCCTTGATCGCCTCGGCCACGATTTCGCCGGTGCCGGGATGGGCGGAATGGCCCTTCACGACGACCGGGCAGCCTGCGGCCAGCGCGGCGGCGGTGTCGCCGCCGGCCGTCGAAAACGCCAGCGGGAAGTTCGACGCGCCGAAGACCGCGACCGGACCGATCGGACGCTGCATCATCCGCAGATCGGGGCGCGGCAGCGGCTGGCGATCGGGGAGCGCCTCGTCATGGCGGCGGTCGAGATAGTCACCGTTGCGGATGTGGCTCGCAAAGAGACGCAGCTGGCCCACGGTGCGCCCGCGCTCGCCATTCAGGCGCGCCTCGGGGAGGCCGGTTTCCTGCGTGCCGATCTCGGTGATCGCCTCGCCGCGTGCGTCGATCTCGTCGGCGATAGTCTCGAGGAACTTAGCGCGGGTCTCACGGCTCGAATAGCCGTAGTCCCAGAACGCCTCTTCGGCTGCCTCGCAGGCGGCGTTCACCATCTCGACCGTGCCGACGCAGAACTCATGGCTCGGCCCATGGGCTGGGTCGGAAGAGAACGTTTTGTCGGTGCCGATCCATTCGCCGGCGATCAGGTGTTGTCCGTGCGGGGTGAAGGTCATGATGTCTCCTTGTTAATTCGTCACCGGGCCCGACGCAGAACGGCGTCGCAGAGACCCTTCGTTCAATGCGCGCGGTTTCAAAGAACCGCCGTCATGCCGCCGTCGATGTAGAGGATTTGTCCGTTCACGAAATCCGAGGCCGACGAGGCGAGAAATACCACCGCGCCCTGCAATTCCTCGGGCTTTCCCCAGCGCCCGGCGGGTGTGCGCCCGCGGACCCAGCTGTCGAAATCCTGATCTTCCTGAAGCGGGCGCGTCATGTCGGTCATCATGTAGCCGGGTCCGATGGCGTTCGCTTGAATGTTCGAGCCGGCCCACTCCGCCGCCATCGACCGCGTCAGCATTTTGACGCCCCCTTTGGCGACCGTGTAGGGCGCGACCGTGACGCGGGCGAGGTCGCTCATCAGCGAGCCGATATTGATGATCTTGCCGCCCCCTTTCGCGATCATCCGCGAAGCTGCTTCGCGGCCACAAAGGAATGCAGAGGTCAGGTTGGTATCGAGCACGCGCTGCCAGTCCGCCGCGCTCAGTTCCAACATCGGACGGCGCAACTGGATACCGGCATTGTTCACCAGAATGTCCGGGGTGCGCCCCTCCGCGTCGAGCCTCTCGAACGCCGCGCGCACGGCGGCCTCGTCGGAGACGTCGAAGGCCGCGGCGCTCACGTCGTAGCATTGTTCGATCATTTCCTTTCGAGTCTGCTCGAGCCGTGCGGCATCAAGCCCGTTGAGCACCACGTGCGCGCCCGCGGCCGCCAGCGCCTCCGCGAAGGTTCTGCCCAGACCGCGAGACGAGCCGGTGACCAGTGCGGTTTTGCCTGAGAGATCGAATGTGTTCATCGCCCTATCCTCGTGTCCGTGTCGTGACCAAAAAGGGAGAGGCGGGCCGGAGGACATGGCCCGCCTCTTGATCCGCCCGAGGGAATGGGCGGATCAGCTTGAGACTACATTACGCAGCCTCAGTTGCTGCTCGCTTTCTTCTCGGAGCGAAGCCCGTCGATCGTCTTCTGCACCCGATCGATGACGTCGCCACCGATTTCGTCGCGGTGCTTGTCGTAGACGACCTGCGACTTCTCACGCATGCGAGCCAGCTCTTCAGGCGAGACTTTGTTGAACTTGATCCCGGCCTTTTCCATCTTCTCGAGCGATTTCTTGTTGAGATCCTGGATCACGTTGCGCTCGACTGAGCCGCCCTTGACTGCACAGGTGCGCAGCGCATCCTGTTCGTCGGGATCGAACGTATCGAAGATCGGCTTCGAGAACAGGAAGAGGAAGGGCGTATACGCGTGCTTCGTCTCGCTGATATATTTCTGCACTTCGTAGAACTTCGAAGTGTCGATCGTGACATAGGGGTTTTCCTGTGCATCGATCGCGCCGGTCTCCAGTGCAGAGAACACTTCGCCGAAGGCCATCGGCGTCGCGTTGGCACCGAGATTGTCGAAAGTGTCAAGGAAGATATTGTTCTGCATCACGCGGATCTTGATGCCCTTGAGGTCTTCCCACTTGGTGATCGGACGCTTCGAGTTCGACACGTTACGGAACCCGTTCTCCCAATAGGCGAGGTTGACCAGCCCTTTGTCGGCCAGCTTGTCATTCAGGAACTTGCCGAAATCGCCATCCATGACGGCGTAGGCTTCCTCGTTGGTCTGGAACAGGAACGGCAGATCAAACACACCGAGCGCTGGTTCGATCCCGACAAGCGGCGAGGACGAGGTCACCACCGCGTCGAGCGTGCCCGAGCGAAGCGCCTGGGTCGCCTGAAGGTCGCCGCCAAGCGAACCGCTCCAGTAAGCCTGAAGCTTCATCTTGCCGCCGGTCTTGTCGTCAAGACACTGCTGCATCGCATCGACGCCATTATGCACCGGGTGGTTCTCGGCGACACCGTTGGAAATCCGGATCGTGCGGTCGTGGAATTCGGCTGCGGCAGGGCTTGCGACCGCTACCATCGTGCCAAGCAGAAGCGCTGCTTTAATTGCCTTGGTTTTCATTGTTTCCTCCCTTTGGAAATTAACGTTGGCAAATGTTGACCCGTGACCGGTCAGTAGAACCAATGTGCCGGAACGAGCACGATCTGCGGAAAGGCCACGAGAACGAAGAGCACCAGGATCTCGGCCACGAGGAAGGGCCAGACACCGATGATCACACGGCCAAGGGGGATCCTCCCGACCCCGCTGACCACGTTGAGGACGACACCGACAGGCGGCGTCAGAAGTCCGATGCAGCAGTTCATGATGAACATCACACCGAAGTAGATCGGATCGATCCCCGCCTTCTGCACCAGCGGCAAGAGCACCGGGGTCAGGATCAGGATCGTCGGCGTGAGATCGAGGGCGGTGCCGACCATAATAATCAGCACCATGATGAAGGCCATGAGCAGCTTCGGATGCTCGATCAGCGGTTCGATGATGCTGCCGAGCTCGGCGGGGATGTTCGCCATCGTGATGAGCCAAGCCGAGACCAGCGCGGCACAGACAAGGAACATGATCGCCGCCGTTGTGCGACCTGCCGCGATGAACACGCCCGGCAGGGACTTCAAGGTGAGTTCGCGATAGACGAAGAGCCCGACGAAGAGCGCATAGAAGGTCGCGATCACCGCAGCCTCGGTCGGGGTGACGACACCGAACTTGATACCGCCGAGAATGATCACCGGCATGCCAAGCGCCCAGATTGCGCGCATCCCTGCCCGGCCTTTCTCGCCCCAGCTGGCACGCGGCAACGTCTCGGCCTTGTCCTTCCGGGCAACGAAGAGCCAAGTGACGATCAGCACGGTCCCCATCAGGACACCAGGTGCGATGCCAGCCATGAACAGCTTGGAGATCGAAAGGTTGCTCGCGACGCCGAAGATAATGAAGGCCATCGAGGGCGGGATGACCGGCGCGATCACGCCACCTGCGGCGATCAGGCCGGCGGAACGCGGCACGTCATAGCCGGCGCGGCTCATCATCGGCAGCAAGATCGCAGCGAGTGCGGCACTATCGGCGGCAGCCGAGCCAGAGATCGAGGCGAGGATCACCGCCGCCATGATGGCGACGATGCCCAGACCGCCGCGGATATGCCCGACGCAGGCGATCGCGAAGTCGATGATCCGGCGCGAGAGCCCGCCGGCATTCATCAGTTCGCCTGCGAGAATGAAGAACGGGATCGCGAGAAGGGTGAAGGTATTCGCCCCGATCGCCATATTCTGGGCGATGATCTGGGTGTTGAACATCCCCAGATATTCCATCAGCGCGATGCCACAGAAGATCAGAGCGAAGGCAACAGGAACCCCGATGGCCATGGCGCCGATGAGCGCGACAAGAAAGACAACGAGGGTCATGATGCACGCCCCTCGATATCTTCAGCGTCATGATGTTGGCCTGCGAAGCGGGCGAACTCGGCGTCGCTCATCCGACCGGTCAGCAACCGGAAGAGCCGCTCGAGCGAGATGAGGATGATCCCGGCACCCGTGAACAGCCCGGTGCCGTAGACAAAGCCCATCGGCATCATCGTTACCGGAGCGCCCATCGTCATGTTGATCGGCAGCTGCTTCCATGTGCCGATAAAGAGCACCGCCGAACAGCCGATGATCACGATCTCGCTCAGCCCCATCAGGACCATGCGTCCGCGACGACCGAAGGCCGCGACCACCGTCTCCATGCCCATATGCATATGGTGATGGTGTGCGACGACGGCGCCGATGAAGGTCAGCCAGACGAAGAAGAAGCGCGACATTTCCTCCGAGACGGCAATGCCGCTATCGAACGCGTAGCGCAGGATGACATTGAGAAAGACCATCAGAGCCATCCCGGCGAGCAAAAGCGCCAGCAGGATGTCGAGGCCACGGTAGAAGAGTGCGATAAGTTTCTGCATCCGCTTACACCCTGTCGCCGAGGCCGCGGGCGACCAGGTTGGCAATCAGCGCGCGGCTGCCAAAGACCCATTCGGGACAGGCATCACAGCGAGCGACGCGGTTCACCAGAGCCCCGAGCCGCGGCGAAGCAATCTCGACCTCGTCGCCGGTCTCGTGGGTGAAGCCCTGCCCCGGCGCACGACGATCCTGCACCGGCGCGAAAAGCGTGCCGAGGAACAGGACCGCGCCGTCGGGATATTGGTGGCTGCGATTGAGCATCTGCCGGGCGAGCTCGGCGGGCGACCGGCTGATCGCCTCCATGCGGCTCTCACCCGCCATCTCGAACCCGTCGGTGCCGCGCACGCGCAGAGTGACGACCGCGGTCTCGACATCGGCGAGCGTGAAATGGTCGTCGAAAATCCGCAGGAATGGCCCGATCGCGCAGGAGGCGTTGTTATCCTTGGCCTTGCCGAGCAGGAGCGCCGAGCGGCCTTCGACGTCGCGCAGGTTTACGTCATTGCCCAACGTCGCACCGAGGATCGTGCCATCCGAGCGGATCGCCAGCACAATCTCGGGCTCGGGATTGTTCCAGTCCGAAATCGGGTGGATGCCGATCTCGGCACCGCATCCGACAGATGACATGGGCTGGGCCTTCGTGAAGATCTCTGCGTCCGGACCAATGCCGACCTCGAGATATTGCGACCAGAGGCCCATCTCCTGCAGCAGTGCCTTCACTTTCGCAGCAGCTTCCGATCCGGCAGAGATATCGCGCAGGTTCTCACCGATCACCGGAGCAAGCTTGGCGCGAATGTCCTGCGCGGCCTGAAGGTCGCCGCCGGCGCGTTCTTCGATCACGCGCTCCAGCATACTTTCAGCGAAGGTGACGCCCGCGGCCTTCACCGCCTGAAGATCGATCGGGGCCAAGAGATGACCGGCCGCCCCGGACAGAAAATCCTTGAGTGAGCCGAGCACCGGCAGATCGTCGCGCCGCAGAATTGCGTGCAAATCGTCGCATTCCAGAAGCCCGGAAACCGTCGCTGCGATATGCGTAAGATCGTGCAGGATTCCGTTGCGCAGAACGGTTACGCAGGGCCCGCCTTCCGCCTTCGACCAGACCCGGCCGACCAGCAGGGCGCGTGCTTCATCCTCGGGCAAAATACGGCCCGTTTCCAAATTGAGCATAGGTGCCAATTCCCCCTCCATGTTGTCGGGCGCAGTATCTCCTCATACCGCACTGACATATGATGTCAGACAACACTACAACCTAAAATACAACCCCTATTCTGCGCCGCCTATGCGGCTCAAGCGTATGTGATGCTCAGCTTACTCGACGAATTCGAACTGCAGGCCGACACGTTCCGCGGAGTTGACCAGATGGCGCTGCATCGCGGCCCGTGCCGCGGCGGGATTG
>MDSW01149984.1_pt1 | contig 22391 bp, 6 predicted proteins | sample 811171 | NCBI WGS metagenome assembly MDSW01 (sample SAMN05326641, study PRJNA326480) | marine metagenome | isolation source: seawater | place: Atlantic Ocean: North West | collected 2012 | reverse complement strand
GAAGAATCTCGGCGCGCACAAGGAGCGCCTCGCGATCAACGCGCTCGGCGTCAACGGCGAGATCATTCAGACGACGACGCTGATCGTGAAGGGGGTGTCGCACGAGCCCGGGGAGAAGTGGAGGCCGCTCCCTGGTGGGACGATGGCGCTCCCGGAGGACTTCGTGAAGCAGAGGAAGTACGTCAACCCGATGGACGTGACGCGCGCGACGATCGCGAGGAGCAAAGCCGGGCGAGGGACGCGGCCGCCGACGCTAGAGAGGAGCGAGACGATGCGCATGTACGAAGCCGTGGACCGGAACGAGACGTTCGGATTCACGCTCGAGCAGGCGACGGCGAAGGAGCGGAACAAGAGCGGGTACGTGGAGTACCTTCGCGCGCGTCGGACGCAGCGCGTCGGGGCGAAGGTGGACCCCACGGACGACCTGTCGTTGGGTTTGCGAGACAAGTGCGGCTTGCGCGACAACGGACCGCCGCTGCCGGACCCGCGCGAGCCGCTCTGGTTGGACCCGAACGAGACGGCGCGTCCGATGAAACATTTGCGACCGAAGACGATCTCGCAGCACGTCGCGGAGGCGAAAGAGCTCGACATCGCGAGGAAGCACAAGGAGCACCCGACGACGGCGCGGGAGATGAAGGAGTGCGGTCGCGTGCTCATCCCGAAAGAAGTCGCCAAGCTCACGATGGGTCCGTCCACGTTGGACTTCGGCACCGTCTGCGCGCTGAGCACGAACACGAAGTACTTCCCGGTGACGAATCGCACGGATCAGTGCGTGTTCGTGGAGGTGGACGCGGGGGCGGCGTCGCCGTGGCTGCGAGGCAGCGGCCCGCGATCGCAAGTCGTCCCTCCGGGCGAGACGGCGTCGTTCGCGCTGCGCCTGCGCGTCCCGGAGGCGACCGCGGGGGTGCGCGTGCCGATCGTGTACACGGTCAACAGCAACGCGAACACGCGGTACTCGTTCGACGTCGTCGCGAACGTCGTGCCGGTCACGATCAAGCTGAACAACGAGTCGCTGTCGTTTCGATTCGCGCAGGAAAACTGGGAGGACGTCGTCGACGAGACGCTCGTGCTGTCGAACCAGGGGAGTTACCCGGCGGAGTTCGAGTGGAAAGCGCCCCCGGGGTGCGCGTTCACGGTCTCCCCGACCAGCGGCGTCGTCCCGGGGTGCGCGTCCAAGCCCGTCGTCGTGACGTGGCTGCCGCAGAGGATCGAGGGCGGCAAAGGCGGCGGCGTCAACGCCGCGGATCTCGAGTTGAGCGTCGTCGGAAACCCGGAGCCGATCGTCGTCCCGTGCTCGGGGGAAGCCGGCGAGCCCAGGGCGCGGTTCAAGGAGAAGCACTTAGACCTGGGGACGTGCGCGGTCGGGTTCACGACGCACCGCAGCGTCTCGATCGCGAACTTGGGCGAGGTGGACGCGGTGTTTTCCGTGCTGCCTCTGCACGACGGCGCGCCCGTCTCGTGCGAGCCGACGCGGGGGAGAATCGCGGAGGCGTCGTCCAAGGAGATCGAGATCACGTGCTACTTCGACGAGCCCGGGTCGCACGATTTCCCGCTGTGCGTCAAGCTCCGCGGCGGCAAGATCATCAAGTGTAGGGTCACCGCGGAGGCGATCGTGCCGGTGGTGTCGGTCAAGCAGAAGCGGTTCACGTTCGACGACGTCTTCGTCGGCGGCGTGCGTCGGCTGCCCGTCACGGTGACGAATCACAGCGTCATCGACGCGACGTTCGTGATCAACCTGAAGAAGTTCCCGGAGTTTTCCGTGCAGCTCCCGAGCGAGAACTGGTCCGAGGACGTGTACGAGGAAGGCCCGCCGATCGTTCGCGCGTCCGAGAACCCGGACTCGCCGCCGGACACGGTCAGCGGCGCGCGGCCGATGCCGGGCGCGCCCGCGAAGGAGCTCGCGTCGACGACGGCGGCGGGCGACGGGTTCGACTACGCGCTCGTCGTCGCCGCGAACGCGTCGCTGACGTTTAACCTCGTGTTCCGACCGACGGTCGAGAATACACACGCGTTCGCGCTCCCGCTGTTCTTGCGGAGCGTCGACCTCGTCCTGGACGAGAACGTGCAGCGGACGGTGCGGGCGCGGAGCGAAGCGCCGCGGCTGGCGATTTCGCCGTCGACGTCTATATTTTTCGGACCGAGAATTCTTCTGCGAGAGGGGTTCCGTAAGATACCGTACGCGCACGAGATGACGCTGACGAACAACGACAACTCGAAGAACACGATGCAGTGGTCCTTCGGCGCGTGCGTGAACGAGAACAACCCGGCCGGCCCCAAGCCGGACGCGCACGCGAAGTGCGTGCGGTTCGAGCCGTCCTTCGGCTCTCTCGCGTATGGCGCCAGCATCGTCGTGAAGTGTTACTTCGAACCTCTGCACGCGCTGCCGTACGACGTCACCGTCCCGGTGTACCTGGACAACGTCAAAGACGTCGCGTACGAGAAGCTCGAAGTCAACGGCGTCGGGTGCCACCCGAAGCTGACGTTCGACGTGAAGGAGGTTGTCCTCGCGCCGACGCCGCTGGGCGTCGCGACGACGCGTCGGTTCAACCTCGTCAACGACGGGTACGGCAACGTCGAGGTATCGTGCCGGCTCCCCACGGACACGGCGAAGATCCCGATGGAGGTGTCGTTCCCGGAGGGTAAGAACATCGGCCGCGCGAAGCCGATTCTTCCGGTGGACATCACGTTCAAGAGCAGGAAGCCGATTTCATTCACCGCCGACGTCGACTTTTTAGACGAGGACGCGCGGCGATTCTCCATCCCCGTCAGCGGCACCGCGGACAACTGCCTCCTGACCCTGGAGCCGTTCATGGCTGCGAACGCGGATCTGAAGCTCGTCGGCGACGAGGGACGGCCCGTGCTCGTCTCCGAGCCGGAGACGGTGGAGGTGCCGTCCGCGTCCGCGGTGGAGTCCGGGGTGAACGAGCGTCTGCTGATGAACTGGTTGAACTGCACGACGTCGATCGGGCCGTTCGACGACATCCCGGGGAATTTCATCGAGTCGAAGGGGAGGCTCATGACCGAGCTCGTGGAGTACTGGAGCGGGCACCCGGTTCCGGGGAAGATCGGCAGCGGGAAGGTGTTGGTCCTGAGCGCGAAGAAGCGCGAAGCCGCGGAGCAGCTCTTGGAGCAAAACGAAAAGCTCTTGGGGTTCTTGAAAGCACACGGCGCGCTGTTAAACTCCGTGAAACCGGAGATGCTCTTGGACCCGATGGACTTCCATCGCGTTCTCGATCGCCGCGTCGCGAAGTACTACTCGCACGCGAACAAAAACCCGGACGAGACCGAGGGCGCGGCGCTGAAGCACTGGGTCGCGTTGGACCGAGACCGCGCCAGGTTCGTCTCCGCCTCCGCGGCGGCGTACCGCGCGACGTTGACGCAAATCATCAAGATTTTCGTGCTCTCGCGCGTCACCCCGAAGCAGTTCAAGACGATGCCCGGGGTGGACCCCGCCGTGAAGGAGACCCCGGACGGAACCCTGAGCGGCTCGCAGGTCTTCTCCGTCGCGGAGGGCATCCTCCTGAAGTGGCTGTCGTACCACAGCGAGAAGATCTTCAAGAGCGAGGCGAGACGCGTCGTGAACTTTTCCTCAGACTTGAAATCCGGCTCCGTGTTTTACGCCACGCTCGTGTCGCACTGGCCTTCGCTGAAAGAGCACGGCGGCGGGATGTGCCGCGACCCGAAGACCAACGGCGATTACCTCGCGAACGCGGAGTGCGTTCTCGGGATGCTCAAGGCGGTGAACATGCCGTACCTGATCACCGCGTCGCAGCTCGTCAACGCCAAACCCGCGGAGCGCGTGCTGTTCGTGCTGTTCCTGTATAACACGCTCCCGCAGTTGATACCGAAGACGAACATCGAGTTCCCGTGCACGCTGCACGTGAAGACGACGAAACAGATCGAGCTCACGAACCCGACGAAGAAGAACATCGTGTACGAGGTGAGACTGGAGGGCGAGGCGGATTTCAAAGTGGACGCGAACAAAGTGCGGCTGGGCCCGAAGGCGACCGCGCACTTGCCCGTGGCGCTCACGCCGCGGACGTCCACCCCGGGCGAGGCGAAGCTGATGCTCTCGTGCAATCGCGAGGGGTCCGCGCCGACGGCGACGACGCTCGTGTTTGGTCTCAAACCGAAGCTCGACGCCGAGGCGCCGTTGAGGCGATTCAACTTTGACGCCAGCTGCTACGAGCACGTGATCACGACCGTGGAGCTCGAGAACCCGTTCCCGGGCGACTGCGAGTTCGCGATCGAGGTGAAGAACTTCGACGCGGACGAGGTGAAAGCGGCCGCGGACGCGGCGGCGTTGGAGGCGGCGACGTCCGCGGGCGCGGGCGCGGGCTCGGGGTGGACGCGAGAACGCGGCGTCGCGCCCGCGACGACGGCGCGACTCACCGTGACAAACCGCCCGAAGGTCCCGAAAGTGGACTCGAGCCTGTTCCCGGATCCGTTCGGGGTGAACCGCCGATCGACGCGCGTTCGCAGAGGCGACGCCGTCGCGCTATCCGTGTCGTACTTACCGTTCACGATGGGCTCGCACGTCGCGCACGTCACGTTCACGGATGCAAAGTACGGATCGTTCGTGTACGAGCTCAACGGGACGTCGGATTACCCTATGCCGTTCGTGACCAAGAAGGAGACCGTGGAGATCACGGCGCAGCAGATTTTGGTGCCGCTCACGTACCAGAACGGGCCGTTCGAGGACGCGAAGCGGTCGTTCCTGGAGAAGCACCCGCTGAATAAGTTCCAGGACCAGGTCGATAAGCTTCGGTGCGCGGCGCCGTGGCCGAAAAAGATTGAGTACCGTCTGCAGACGCACAGCAAGTACATGGAAGTTCCGAAGGACCGGATCACGCTGACGCTGAACGGCGCCAAGGCGAAGTCCGTCGTGGAGAAGAACAACAAAGGCGATGTGGTCGTTCGCGAGATCCCGGGCGAGAACGACATGCCGATCGACTTCACGCCGAAAGGTCCGGGGCGGTACCCGGGAAAAGTCGTGCTCGTGTCCCCGTACGACGTTCGCGTCATCGAGGTCGAGTTCAACGCGGACGATAAGGACACCGCGGCGTCGCTCGAGTTCGAGTGCGCGGCTAGGCAGGTGATCACGCAGGACATCCCGATGGTGAACAACGGCCCGAGGGCGATGACGGTGCAGAGCAAGTTTGAGGGAGACGTCTTCTTCACCGGACCGCGCGACCTCATCGTCCCCGGCGGCCAGACGTTGAACTACCCGCTGTCGTTCAAACCCAAGGGCGCGGGCGAGTTCAACGGACGGCTGACGCTGTCCACGGGGACGACGGACAAGAGCGCGTACGTCTTACACGCGGTCGTGTCCGACCCGCTCGCGGAGGCGCACGTCATCTTGCACTGCCAAGCGCGGACGAAGACGTCTCAGCGTCTGACGATTCCAAACGTCTACGGCGTCACGCGCGGCGCGACGTACGTCGTCAGCAGCGACCTGGGGTTCGTCTCCGGGCAGTCCAAAGCGCACGCGAAGTGCGGAGGCGTCGGGTACTTCGATCTCGAGGTTCGACCGCCGTGCAGCGGGAAGCACTTGGGGACGATCACGTTCACGGCGCCCAACGGGTACTACTGTTGGTTCACGCTGGAGATTCACGCGACGCCGCCGCCGAGCGAGGACGTCATCGCCATGGAGGTGGCCACGCGACAGGCGGTCACGGTGAAGATCCCGCTGTCGAACCCGACGGACTTCCCCGCGCTGTTCAAGGTGACGCACGAGGGGCACGGGGTGTTAGGGAGCGAGGAGTTCAGGCTCAAACCCCGGAGCGAGGGCGCGTACGATTTGGCGTACTCGCCGTTGTTGATGGGGAGGAGCCAGGGTTTCGTGACGTTCCGCGACGCGCGGCTCGGGGAATTCGCGTTCGAGCTCGACCTGACGCCGCTCGAGGCGAAGCCGATCAAGCTCCCGAAGATGTCCGCCGCGGTCGGGCTGTTCGACTCCACGACCGTGTCCATCGAGAACCCGCTCGACGACGAGGTCTTGCTCGACCTGAGCTGCGACAACCGCGCAAACTTTTCCTTCTCCCCGAACAAGGTGCTCCTCCCGCCGTTCGGCGTCGGGAAGTTCGACGTGCGGTACTCGCCGAGCAGCATGGGGCCGGAGGAGCGCGGAACGATCACCGCGACGAGTCAGCGCGCGGGGACGTGGACGTTCGCCGCCGTCGGCGTCGGCGCGCTGCCCGGGGACATGCCCAAGCGCGACGTCTACGTCACGTGCGGCGAAACCGGGCACGACCAGATTGAGTTTAAAAACCCGTTCGATCGCGCGTTGACGGTGTCGTTAACGCTGGAGACGCGTACGTTCGCGGAGGACGACCCGTTCGCGATCGCGGGCCTCAAGCGGCACAAGAACGTCTTGTTACCCGCGTTTGGGGTGTTACACGTGCCGTTCACGTTCAGCCCGAAGCGCATGATGCGTCACGACGCGACGCTCGTCGTCTCCGACGACGGCTCCGACCTCGCGTGGCGGTTCCCGATCGTCGGCAGCCCGGAGGGCGCGCCCGACGGCACGGAGTACCACATCGAAGGCAAGGCGCGAAGGCGTCTGGAGACGTCCATGTCCTTCCGCTTGCCCGGGCTGAAGCTCAGAGGCAGGAGCGAGAGGTACACGCACGCCATCGTGGCGCCGAACGACATCGCGCGAGAGCACCTCGAACGCGCGCTCACCCTGCAGCCTATCAAGTCCGCGATCACGTCCGAGACTGACCCGCTGCACTTCGCGGTCGTCTTCCGACCGGTGAAAGCGATCGATTTTTGCACGTGCGAGCTCGTCATCGAGAAAGCGTCCGGGGGACGGTGGCGGTTCCCCGTGCACGTCCGCGCGACGGAGCCGGATATCGACGGCGTGCTGCAGGTGAGCGCGTACGTCGGGGAAGTGAGCGAGACGACGTTCACGCTCGCGAACCCGGACCCGCTGCCGTGCAACTTCACCGCGTACTTCAACCCGGGGGGTTCGAATGAGCTGACCGTGTCGCCGGAGTGCGGGTTGATGCGCGCGAGCAAGGCGCGCGGGGTCTCCGCGGCGGCGCGGGATCTGGGCCGGACGACGATGAGATCGGACGTCGTCACCGCGGGACCCGCGGACCCCGAGCTCGGCGGCGCGGAGTTTGTCGTGTCGTACGCGCCGACGTCGTACGGCAGCGACATCGTGGGCGAGCTCATCGTGCACACGCCGCAGACGCAGTGGACGTTCAAGGTGATCGGCACCGTGCCCGAGTACGATGCTCCCGAGGGGCGGAAGAAGGTGGTGACGAAGATTTCGAGGGAGGTGGAGGAGAGTCTTCGACGCGCGCAGGACGAGAAGTGCGTTCGGGAGAGGACGAAGAACATCGTGCACAGGAACGTGCGGGGGGGGTACACGAGTAAGGTGGCGCTCGGGACGTCGAAGTTGCGGAAGACGGAGGGGAGGAAGACCTGGGGGTTAATTTGAGACGAGAGGGAGGGGGGCTAGCGGCGACGAGCTTGTAACTTATGAAAACGAAATTAGGGCAAACTCAGGGCACCCCCAGTGTAGTTTCGGCCGACCGCCTGCGCCGATGAAAATCGTTCTTTCAAAAAAAATCGCGCTTTGTAAACCACCTATGAAAACGTTTTTTGACCCTGCAAAAATCGTTCTCGCCTCATCAAACGCGCTCGGCGGATCCCGCCCGAGGCACGGCGGCGGCTCGAGAGGACGAATCTCGCGTCTTATCGTCCCTCTACCATCCGCGCGCGTCCGTCGTACGCCGCGCTCCGTGTCCCGACCGCATCCGGTCGATCCTTTCGCGCGAACCGTCGAGAGGAACACGCGTCGCCGCGCACACGCGACGCGCTCGGTGATCGTCGTCGCCGCGTAGGTTCGGAGCTGACCGAGAGGTTCTTCGCGCGCGGTTCAAGATGCCGAAGAACAAAGGGAAGGGCGGGAAGAACCGCCGCAGGGGAAAGAACGAGGGCGACGAGAAGCGCGAGCTCGTGTTCAAGGAGGACGGGCAGGAGTACGCGCAAGTCCTCAGAATGCTCGGCAACGGGCGCTTAGAGGCGCAGTGCATCGACGGCGTGAAGCGCCTGTGTCACATCCGCGGGAAGATGAGGAAAAAGGTGTGGGTGTGCACCGGGGACATCATCTTGCTCGGCCTGCGCGACTTCCAGGACGAGAAAGCGGACGTGATCCTCAAGTACCTCGCGGACGAGGCGCGTTCGCTGAAAGCGTACGGCGAGCTCCCGGACAGCATCCGCGTAAACGAGACGGACACGTTCGAGGAGGAGAGGGACGAGAACGACGACTTTTTCGACTTCGACGACGTCGACCAGATCTAATGAAGACGCCTCTGAAGAGATCTCATCTCGCGGGCGGGCGGACGCGGGGCGATACATCGCGGGGGTGGGTCCCGCGCGAGCCCGCGTCGGCTCGTCGGCGGCGACGAGTGGCGTCGCTCTCGCGCTCGGCGGTCGCGGGCCGGTCGAGAAGGGGTCGGCAGACCCGAACGGCGCTCGCGGACGACGCCGGTTTGCATTGAAATCAGAATCGACGGTTCTTCCATCCGTTCAAACGGATCAGATTCGCGCCACCGCCAGCCTACTAGTAGCTACACTCCGCGAAGAAGTTCCGGTAGTAATACGTCGCCTCCGGCGCCTCGTCCCTGCACAAGATCCCGTGCCCCTCCGCCATCGCGAGGTACTCCCCCGCGACCGCGGGCGGGATGCCCAGCGCGTCACTCGCCCCGTACGCGTCCAAGCGCGACAGCGTCTTTCTCGTGTTTCCTCCTCCTCCTCCTCCTCCTCCTCCTCCTCCGCCGCCGCCGCCGCCGTCGTCGTCGCCGTCCTCCGCGCTCTTCTCCGCCATCACGCGCGCGAGCAGCGCGCACACCTCGTCGTCGCTCCGGTCCAGCGACTGCACGACCGCGACGCCGCTGTCGAACCTCCGGAACTGCACCGGCGACCGGAGCTTCTCCCACAGCTTGCACGCCCTGAGCAGATCGTCCGGCGATATCAGCTCGGCGCCGCGCGCGCGGTTGAACAGACAGTACACGTCCGGCAGCGGCAATATCCCTCCGTAGTTCTCCAGGACGGGCGGGAGCCAGTCCGCGAGCTGACGCGCGAGCTGCTGGTGGTACAGCGCCCCCGCGGTGTCGCGCGTGACCGGGGACCGGATCCCCACGGACATCAGCATCGTCTCCAACTCGTTCCTCTCGTCCGCGGAGGACGACGCCGCGCCGTTCCCGCCGTTCCCGCCGTTCCCGCCGTTCCCTCCCGCGCCGCCGCCGCCGATCGCGCCCGCGAATCGCTCCGCGAGAACGACCATCTCCTTCGCTTTCGTCATGAGCGCGGTCATGTCCGTGAACGCCTCGCCGAGCGCGGCCTCCGTCGCCGCGCGCTCTTGTCGCTGCCGCAGTAAGATGCCGGCGACGCCCGCGGTTCTCGCGTTGGGCATCGTTCCTCCTCCTCCTCCTCCTCCTCCTCCTCCTCCGTTCGCGCCGCCGCCGCCGCCGCCGCCGCCGTTCCCCCCCGCGGTACCCCCTCTGCCGCTCGACGACGCCACCGGCGGCTCCGCGAGCCACGCCTTGGCGAGCATCGCCTCCGCGAGCGCCTTCGTGAACGCGTCCGGGGGCTCGCCGCGAAACGCCGTTCGAATCTCCCCGCCGTCGTCCCTCGCGCTGACCACCTTCGCGCGCAGCTGGAATCGCACGCGCTTCGCTTTCGACGTGCTGAACATGCCCTTCGCGACGGGCCCCCACTTCGTTATTCGCTCCAAGCGCAGGCTGCACGACCGCCCCGGCGTCGGGAGCGACGCCTGGTCGAGCCATATCAGTCGATGCGTCGTGAGGAACGCGACGCCCCTGACGTACTTGTCCGCGACGTCGCGCTCGAGGCCGCCGGGCGCGCCGTCGAACTCGAGGTCGCACTTCTCCAGGATCTTGAGCTCGAGCTCCTCTGGCGCGAGCACGGGGCGGCCGCTGCTCGTGAGCGCGACGCCCTCGAGGAGCAGCATCGCGCGAGGGGGCGCGGAGCAGCGGCGCGGGCTATGATGACAAGTGACGATGAACGAATCTCTGCTAGGCACCTCAGCATCACTGCATCGGGTTTCCCGCCAACGCCTTTTGAACTTGGCACCGCGCCATCACTCTCGAGGGCGCAGAGCGCGGGCGTCATGGGCACCGACTCGCGCGTCGCGCGCGTGTCGTTCCTCGTCGACCTCGGCGCCGGGTCCCCCGTGGATCGCGCGAGCGTCCGCCTCCTCGTGTCGCGGACGCTCGCGCACCTCGCGCGGCAGCCGAGGGGCGATCCCCCGCGATGGAGCGCGCGCTTTTACGACTCCGCGAGATCGCCGCTCGAGTTCGACGCGCGCCTCCGAGCGGCGACGGACGCGGCGTCGCGGCGACTGCGCGCGCGCGAGGACGACGAGCTCGGAGACTCGCGTCTGCGGTCGTGGGTGGACCAGACGTTGACGGGCGGGTCCGACGGCGCGCGCGGACGCGGCGGAAGAAGCGGAGCGCGCGACGTCGTCGGAGGAGGCGCGGCGCCCTTCGCGATCGGAGGCGGTCCCGTCGCGACGAGCGACTTTCGCGCGTGTTCGCGCGACGCCGTGTACGCGTTCGTTCGCGCGTACGACGAGGCCGTCGCGACGTATCACGCCGACGTATCAGCGGACAAGGAGAACGCGGGGGCGGCCGCGCGCGACGACGTCGCGTGGTTCACGACGCTCGCGAGGCAGATGGCCGCGACGCTTCAGGACGCCGCGGAGAGCGCCGGCGGCGGTCTGAACGAACGCGACGTGGCGTCCTCGCTCGTGTTCGTGCTCGCGAGGGTGGACGACGACGACGACGACGGAAACGGCGGCGGCGGCGATGACGGCGCGGCGGGCGGTGGGATCGAGGGTGTGCTCGGGTCGTTCAAGGGCATCGAGGACGCGCTCAGGAAGGGCAACGCGCGCGCGCACATCTTACGTCTGCGCGGCGGCGGCGCGTCGTCGTCGTCGTCGTCGTCGTCGTCGTCGCGGTGGACGAGAGCGACCGAGCTGTTCTCTCGGTTCGGCGGGTGCGCTCTCCCCGCGGGTCTCTTCGCGCGCGCGGGCGCGTACCTCCCTCTGTGCGCGTCGCTGCTGCTCGACGCGACGTCGTCATCCGCCGTTTCCGTCGCGAACGACGAGCCGACGAAGACGAAGACGGCGACGGCGACGTTGTTCGTCCGGTGGTCACCGACGGCCGCGGCGCGGCGCGGCGACCGCGACCGCGACCGCGACCGCGACCGCGGCGGCGAGTCGCTCCTCCGTCTCGGCGACGCGACGCTCGTCTCGGAGCACCCGGAGGAGGCGTCGTCTCGCCCGGCGTCCGCGTCGTCCGCGTCGGCTTCCACGACGATGACGATCGCGGCGCTCGTGTCCGACGACCAGCTCGGGGCGGCGCACGCGTCGCGCGTCGGCGGCGGCGTCGGCGGCGGCGGCGAGCAGCTCGTCGTCGCCGCGTCCGCGGGCGCGGGCGCGGAGGCGCTGTGCGTCCTCCTCGCGCTCAGACGCGCGTGCGCGATCGTCCGCGTGGACGAGGAGGAGCCGCCGGTCGTCGCGGAGACGACGACGACGACGACGACGACGACGACGAATGGAGGAGAGGACGACGACGACGACGACGACGAAGACCACTTCGTGGACGCGCTCGGGACGCAAGGGACGAGAGACACGACGGAGTCGCGGCGGCTCGAGACGCCCGCCGCGTCGCGGTGCGCCTCGTACCTCGCGGTGCTTCAGCCGATGACCCCGCGCGCGATGCTTCTCACGCCGTTGACGCGCGCGACTCGATCGAGGGGCGAGCGCGGCGACGGCGTGGTCGCGCCGACGACGCCGCCGGAGACGTCGGCGCGCGCGGCTGGAGACGACGACGACGACGACGACGACGACGACGACGACGACTGCTCGAAATCGCGGGGGGCGGTCGCGCGGCTTCTTCGCGCGGTCGCCGCGCGCGGCGACGCGCACGATTTCGGCGCGCTCGAGCCTATCGTCCCGGTCGACGCGGACGACGACCGCGCGGGCGGAGGCGGCGGCGCGTCGAGCCCGAGCGCGAGCACGGGGGTGAAACAAGCGCGCGGCGGCGGCGGCGGCGGCGGCGCGGCGGCGGCGGCGGCGGCGGCGGCGGCGGCTTTACGATCGTCCCTCCTCGCCGCGTCGTCCTCCGCGCCGCGCGGCGCGCACAGATGGGAACCCTGGTTCGGCGACGGTCCGGGCGTGAGCGGGTCGCTGCGCGAGGATCTGCTCAGCGCGTGCAGGGGCGTCTCCGCGGCCGCGGAGGGCGCGTTGCGATTACCCGCGCCCCCCGTCGCTCGCGGCGCCGACGCGCGCGACGCGGCGGGCGAACGCGACGAAGACCTCGCCGCGCGGTTCGACGCGATGGCGTCGGGGAATCCCGCGCCGCCGCGACGCGAGAGGGCGACGGCGAAGAGAGGATCCGGATCCGGATCCGGCGCGAACGACGACCGCGCCCTCGACGGCGACGCGCGCGGCGGCGGCGACGACGGCGAGCGCGGCGCGTTTGAGAACGTGCGCATCGCGGAGGAGGCGACGACGGCGGCGAAGCGAGCGTACGCGTCGATCGTGAAAACGCTTCAGACGAACCCCGACGCCGCGGACCCGCCGATGCGCCACCTCGCGCGCGCGCTCGCGACGAAGACCTCGATGACATTCCGCGCCGTCCGCGGGAGGACGGGGCGCGACGGCTTCCGCGCGGGCGTGGGCGACGCCGAGGACGCTTTGCTTCTCGCCGCGAAGGACCTCGCGCGGCATCACGGCATCGGCGGGTGCAAGGCGTTTAAACGACGCGAGCACGCGCTGCAGGCGCACTTGTGGTTGAGCTGCGTCGCGCTCAGGCGCTCGCCGCCGCCGAGCGCGCGCGGCGGCGGCGGCGGCGGCGGCGGCGACGGCGGCGACGAGCCAGAGCCGGAGCCTGAGAAGAAGTCGAGGGCGTCGAGGACGGCGAAGGAGGTGAAAAAATTGATCAACGCGATATCGTCGCTGTTGCGACCGACGGGCACGGCGGGCATACAAGCGCTCGTGGAAGCGCTCGCCATGGACTACGAGCACGTGATCCCACTGACGATCAAGAAGGTCAGGGGCGAGCTCCTCGGCGTGAGCGTCAAGGGCGACGGCGGCGCGCTCGGGGAGAACGGCGTTTTAGACCGCGGCGGCGGCGGCGAGGTGTTCTCGCCGACGAGCAAGGGGGCGTTCGCGCGGCCGCCGCCGACGGCGATCGCGGTCGCCGCCGCCGCCGCGCTCGGCGGCGGCGGCGCGCGCGCGCAGTACGACGACGACGACGCGGGGTCGACGCGCGACGGCGCGGAGGGGACGAAGCCGCGGGGACCGAACGGCGGCGCCGGCGGCGGCGGCGCGGCGAAGGCGACGAAGAAGCCGGCGCCGCCGCCCAGGTGGCACCCCACGTTTCGCTCCGCGAGCGTGCGTCCGAGGAAAGAGGTGACGATGCCATCGCGCACCGAGATGCGCCCGCCGAGACCGCGCGGCGGCGCGCTCGACTCCGCGGCGCACGGCGGCGGCGCGGGAAACGCGCTCGCGCTCGTCCCGCGGTCCTCCGACGCGACGACGCGCGACGGCGGCTCCAGGGACGGCAACCGGCTGATGCCGCGTCCGACGCGTCTCGAGGCGCTCTTCGGCGGCCGCGGGATGAACACCCCAGCGGCAGCGACGGGAGGGATGAACACCCCGCGGCGGCACGTGTCCACGCCGATGATGACCCCGGCGCGCCCGGGGATGATGACCCCGGGCGCGCGCGCGATGGCGAGCGCGATGGCGACGCCGGCGCCGTCGTCGCAAAAAGGAGGCGGGAGCCGCGGCGCCGCGATGCACGAGGCCGCGATGAATCGCATCGCGGCGACGCCGATCGTCGCATCGCGGCGTCCGGTCGAGGTGATTCAGGAGACGCCCGCGGGCGGGGGGACGGGACCGGTGGATTTCGTGCGCGATTCCTTCGGCGCGGCGACCTACGGAGGGGCCGCGACGGTCGGGGAGACGAGGGACAGGGACGGGCTGACGCGCCCGCCGCCGCCGCCGAAGCGCGCGAAAACCGGCGGAGGCATGATCACGTTCGGCGGGCGCTTTTGAGTCGGAGAAGGACGAGGCGACGGACGACGAGGTGTCGGAGACCGACACCTAGAAGGCAGGAGACGGCGCGCTCGGCGTGACTCTAGTAGGTGCTATTTTTGGAACCGTAATACGGTAACTAAGGTCGTCGCGCTCTGCGCTACCCGACGGTCCGTCCCACCTCGGCTAAGTTGCTCGCCCTCGCGACAAAATGCGTCGCCCTCGGCCCGCCGCCGTGGAGGAACAGGAGCGCGAACATGTACAGGTGTAACACCAGCAAGTACGCGGCGACGAACGCTCGCGCTTCAACCCTTTTTCCCGCGATGGAGAGCGCGTTTAAGACGGCGGCGTCGACCGCGCCCCACGCGTTCGCGACGTCCTTGGCGATCCTCTTGTCCGGTCCGAACGCCGCGGCCGCGACCGTGTACGCGAGCTGCTTCGGCGCCGCGCCGTCGTGGTCGCGCGTCCGCGCCCTCGACGTCTCGTCGTCGTCGTCGTCGTCGCTCCAGTCGTCGTCGCCGCCGCCGCCGCCGCCGCCGCCGCCGCCGCCGCCGCCGTCTCCCCCTGCTTCTTCGTCGACGAGGTACCCGTTCGCGTTCGCGCCCGTCTTCCTCGCGCCGCCGCGCCCGCGCCTGAGCTCCTCGATCGCGCGCGTCGTCGTCTCCAACCGAAGCGCGAGCGTCGCCTTCTCGCTCGCGAGCGCTTCGTGCGCGCGTTGCTCGTCCAACAGCGCGGCGGTCAGCGCCTCCGCTCTCGCCTCGGAAATCGCGCTCGCCGCGTCCGCGTCCGCGTCCGCGGACGACGCCCTCGCGCTTTTGATCGCGGCGCGCGCGCGATCGTTCTCCTCGCGCAGGCGCCGGAGCGTCTCGCGCAGCGCGTCCGTCCGCTCCGCGTCCCTCGCGCGCGGCGACGACGCGGCGTCGGCGCGCGCGGCGGCTCTCGCGGCGGCTTTTTTTCTCGCGGCGTCGCTCCTCGCCTTCGCCGCGTCCGCCCTCCGCCGCAACGCCTCCGCGCGGCGCTCCCCCGCCTCGACCGCGTCCGACGCGTCGTCGCGCCTCTGCGCCGCCGCCGCGAGCGCGCGCTGCTCCGCGGCGAGCTTTTTCGCGCGCTCGCCGCCCTCGCCGGCGACGCGCGCGACGCGCGCGTCCGCGTCGTCTCTCGCGCGCGCGAGTCGCGCCTTTTCCTCCTCCAACGTCCTTCGCAGCGACGTCGTCGCGTCGTCGGACGCCGCCTTCGCCGCCTTCGCCGCGGCCGCGCGGTCGCGGCGTTCGGTCGCGGACGTCGCCGCGCGAATTCGCGCGGCGACGACGTCGTCGCGTCGCGCGCGGAGGAGCGTCGCCGCGCGCGACGTCAACGCGGCGCGGCGCGCGCGTTTCTTCGCCGCCGTCGTCTCGTCGTCATCGCGCTCGCGAGGCGGCGACGGTTCGCGTTCCACCCGGGACGGGTCGCGCGTCCGCACCCGATCCCGCTCCCGCGGCGAATCGCGCGTCTTCTCCTGGATCTCCTTCGCCGTCTCCGGCTCGGGCGCGCGTCGCGGCGGCGGCGCGGGGAAATCGCTGAACGCGGGTTCGATCGCCCTCGCCGCGCGTCTCTCGCGGAGTTCCTCCAGCGCGGTCTTCTGACGCGGCGCGTCGGGGACGTCGGCCGCGGAGGGCGGCGCGTCGGTCGCCGGGGGCGGCGGCGGCGGCGGCGCGGGGTCTTCGGCCGCGGACGCGACGCTCGCCCGGGCTTCGTCCCTCGCGTCGGGCGTCGCGTCGGCGCGAATGATCTCGTCGTCGTCGTCGTCCCCGGCGCGCCCCGGCGCGTTCTCGCTCTCGTCGTCCTGAAGCTGCTCTATCGTCTGTTTCGCCTGGTCGTCCACCTCGTTCAGCATCGCCTCCGCCTTCTCCGCGGCGGCCTGGAGCCACGACATGACGCTCGCCGGCCGCGGCGACGCGCGTCGTCGTCTGGCGTTCAAACGATTGACGGCACCGACCGCGACATAAGAAAAGGCCGCGGGACCATACGAAATCTTGTGTACTCGTATATCTATGGGCTTTTAGTCAGAATCGAATTAGCGCAACTTGTCTATCCCGCCGAGAAGAGGCCGCGGGTCGGAAAACGTCTCGGAGCGTTCCGCGCGACGCCATACCCGGCGTCGCGGTCGCCCGCCGAGGTCGCTCTCGCGCGCGTTCACGCCGCGAGCGCACCCCGAGACCGGCGCGAGCGCACATCGGGCGCGATGCGCTCCGTGAACGCCGCGATGCGGCCGTGGAAGGTGAAGACCGCCACGTGTTAGATTACGAAAGCGAGTTCGTCGTCGTCCCCCCCCGAGACGCGCGGGGACGATGGGCAAGTTCAAGTCGACGTCCAAGGCGGTCCTCGCGGAGCGGAGGATCGAGAGGAAGATGAAGAAGATCGCGAAGAAACGCGCGAAGGACGACACGATCGACCCGATGACCGGGTGCGTGGGCCCCGCGCGGCGCCGTCGCTGCCGTCCCGTCCGTCCCGTCGTCGCTTCTCGTTCGTTTTCTCGCGCGTCATTTCATTTCATTCGTGAGCTCGTAAGCTCGAGGAACCGACCTCGTCGCGCGCCCGCGTCGACGACGCGACGACAGACGGACGGGCTGACGTCCATCATCGCCCCCCACCCCGCGCAGACGCAAACTCACGAAGCGCGAGCTCGCGAGGAAGCGCGGGGAGTACATCCCGCCCTCGGCGCAAGAGGCTGAGGAGCACGCGGACGACGTCCAGCCGAGGATCCAAGGCCCGAGAGGGTTGAAAACGTACCCGCTGAAGATCGGCGTCGGCGACCTCGGCGTCGAGTTCGGCCCCGGGATCGCGATGTACTTCAACTTTCTGACGTGGATGGGCCACATGTTTTTCATCTTGTTCGTCTTGAACTTCCCGACGATTCTCATCGCGCACGCGGCGAAGTATTACGGCCCGTATTCGCACGCGAGGAACTCCACGGGGTACTCGAACGCCTGGGACGAGGGCTTCGGCGGGTTCGACATGGCGTCCACGACGTTAGGCGCGATCGCGCCGGACGACGTCGAGGAAGGCGAGTGGCTCATATTCGACTGGAACGGGATGATATTGACCATCTCGAAGCTGGACTTTTTGTACGGCTCGATGCTCATGGACCTGCTCGGCGTGGTCATGTTCTTCATCATGCTGTACTTTCTGAACCGACGGAACGCGCAGATCGAGCGCAGGGTCGACCTGGACACGATCGAAATAAGCGACTACACCGTCGTCGTGAAAGGGTTACCCGAGGACGCGGGGGACAAGGAGGAAGTCCGATGTTTCTTCGAGCTCAAGTTTGGGAAGGTGGTCGACGCGGTGCTCGCGAAGAGCGACGGCAGCGTCGTCAGCGTGTACCGCCGCCGCGGCGCGCTGTCGATGATATACGACACGATACACTCGCGGTACATCAAAAAAGGGAAGAAGAAAGACAAGAAGAAGATGGAGAAGCTCGAGAAGCTCGTCGCGAAGAAGGACGCGAAGATCGCGAAGCTGAAGCGTCAAAAGTTTTTCAAGACCAAGCTCGCGTTCGTCACGTTCAACGACGAGGAGTCGTACGTGGACTGCTTAGAGCAATCGCCGAAAGGGTGGTTCGCGCGCTGGATGATGCCGCGCGAGGAGAGGTTCCGAGGGAAGCACTCGTACACGGTCGACGCGGCGCCGCCGCCGACGGACGTCATGTACGAGAACCTTCACGTCTCGGAAAAGTCCCGTCGAAAGCGGCGGTTCATGGTCGGGTTAGTCTCCGTCGCGCTGCTCGCGGTGTCGTTCTTCGGGATCTCGGCGCTGAGTAAGAACGCGCGCGACATGGCCGCCGCCGTGAAGATGTCCGACGTCAAGCTCGCGGAGGGCGCGGAAGGCCCGGGCGGGGGCGAGTTCGCGAATTACCCGTGGACGGTCGTGAACGCGTCGTCGGTCGTCGACGAGGACGAGTACGAGGAGTACGACGGCGACGCGGAGCCGCCGCCGCCGCCGCCGCCGCCGCCGAGCGGCGGCGCGAGCGGCGGCGCGTTGACGTTCCCGGCCGACTTCAACGGCACGCACGCGTTCGATCGCGTGTGCACGCCGACGCTGGCGCAGTGCGAAGTCGCGTACTCCGAGCCCGGATTGCTCACGCTCATGCCGTTCGGGGACTTCATGACCGTGGTCCCGATCGGCGTCGCGATGAGCGAGACGGAAAAGCGGGTGAAGATCAAGACGCTCGTCAAGGATCTCGCCGCGTGCGCGGACCCGAACGGGTGCCAGAAGCGAGACGAGCACGACGACGTGCTGTTCGGCTGCCTCGCGTGTTACTGCGCCGGGCTTCAGTACGGCGTGAAGTCGGACCGCAAGCCGGGGAAGTGGGAGAAAGGCGACTTCGTGATGTCCACGTTCACGAACAAAGAGCTCGCGGACATTAAAGAGCACTGCGCGCCGTACCTCGTCGCGCCCGGGGGGCAACAAGCGATCATGCTCATCGCCGCGTCAGCGTCGGTGTCCGTCGTGAACACGCTCCTGAAGTTTTTCCTGAAGTTTTTGTCCCCGCTCGAGCGACCGGACTCGTTCATCGCGCTTCAGAGGACGATCGCGGAGAAGGTGTTCATCGCGCAGTTCGTGAACACCGCGCTCGTGATGCTCATCATCAACGCCGCGATCCCGGAGATCGCGAATATTTTCGCGAATTTTGTATTCGCCGGGGACTACCGCGACTTCGACACGCTGTGGTACGAAGACATCGGCGGACCGTTACTCCTCACGATGATGGTGAACGCGGTCGTGCCCTCGTTGATGAACGTCGTCGGCGAGATAAAGTCCAGCGCGCAGCGGTGCGTCGGGCGATGCACCGCGTGGACGCAGAAGAAACTGAACGAGATTTACACCGGACCGGAGTTTGACATCGCGACGCGATACGGCGAGATGCTCATGTGCATCACCGTGACGTTGATGTACGGCAGCGGGATGCCGTTCCTGTACGTCTTCGCGTGCTTCTACATGTTCGCCATCTCGTACTTCGATCGCAGAATGTTGCTGCGGTGCGCGCGCAGGCCGCCGAGGTACGGCACGGACTTGGCCGAGCTCGCGCTCGCGGTTGTTCCTTGGGCGCTCTTCGCGCACATGCTCTTGGGCCTCTGGATGCACACGTACTTTCTCACGCCGAGCGTTCAGGACAGCACCGGCTACGGCAAAGGGAGCGACGACGGCGCCGCGACGAACACGACGCAAGCGGACGAGGTCGACTCGATCATCGCCTCCGGGGCGAGCGTGGATAACTTGGTCGAGCTCGCGCGGAACGCGTCGGCGGCGGCGGCGGCGAACGAAGCCGGCTACTCCTCTCTGCCGGACGAGATCGACCGACGCGCGGTGCAGACGAACGGGTTCGCGTTCTTGCTTCTCATCGCGCTGTTCCTCGCGTACATGATCCTCAAGACGGTCCTGAAGAAGCTCTGGGGGATCGTGCGGACGATATTTCCGTGCTTCGATAAGTGCTGCGGGAAGACGAAGATCGAGGTGGAGGATAACCCGACGTTCGAGGACGCGTTGATGACGGATAAGTTGCGAGGCGTGACGACGTACGAGATGCGCGACATGCCGATGTACGCGGACATATTCTACGAGGGGAAGGCGCCGAAGACGCCGCGGAAGGGGGAGAAGGAGGACGCGGACGACAGCGCGTACGGCGCGACGACGACGGACGACGACACAGACGCGGACGCGGACGTGGACGACGCTCTGCTCGCCAAGGCGTTGTTCGGCGGCGCCACCGCGGCGGAGATGCACGGCGACGCGCTCGCGGGGAAGTCCGAGGACGAGATCTTCGACGACATACACGCGCTGCTGGGGATGCCCGGGGAAGGGCAAGTCGCTGGCCTCGGCGGCGGCGGGTTCGGGTTCGGGTTGGGCGACGATTCCGCGGGGACGGGCATGGCGATGAAGATGACGATGTCGAATAACGCCGCGTACGACGCCGGCGACGAGGACGACGACGTCATGGGCGACGTGAACAACCTCCTAGGCTTCGGCGGCGGCGCGGGCGCCGGCGGCGGCGCGTTTAATAACCCGACGTTCGACGCCGACGCGATGGCCGCGCCGACGCCGGTGAGCGCGTCCGCGACGGCGACGGCGACGGACGACGTCGCCGCGTTGATGCGCGACGTCGAGATCGGGGGCGCGGCGTCGGCGCCGCCGGGGGAGTCGCAGGACGCGCCGGACATGGCGTCGCTGCTCGGGTTTGGCGGCGGTGGGGGCGCGGTCGGGCTCCCCGGGATGGTTCCGGGGGGGCGCGTCGGCCCGATGTCGAAGCGGAGGAGCAAGCGAGGCGCGAAGACGAAGCGCCGCGGCGGAGGCACCGCGCGCGAGTCAGACGGGGAGAAGTCTAACTAGACTAGCACGAAGGTAGTCAACTTAAACTTAGGACACACGTAGCGAGAGCTCGCGGACGAACGAAACGACGACGCGGCGGCGTGCGTGCGTTTATAAAGTTGTCTCGTTCAGTCTTTTACAAACAATCGTCGTCGCCGGGAGCGGCGGCGGCGTGACCGAGGAGAGAGCGCGCGCGCGACGCGGTCATCGAAAGCCGCCATCTTCGGTCGCGAAACCGAGATTTACGGCGTGGGCTTCGTCACGTGCGTTCCGCGATGCGTCGCGGGACGCGCGTCGTTCGTCGTCGCGCTCTCGCCTCAGTCCGCCGCCGTCGTCGCCCCCGAGGACGTCAGTCGAAGCATCGCGTAACGCCCGGAAGCGTTACGTTACGTTACGTTACTTCTTCCCGCCGAGTTTCGCGGGCTTGCTCGTCGCCTTCCCTTTCCCTGGCTTGGCGGTGGCTTTCCCCGCTCGGTCAGCCTTGACGAACGACCACACCCCGGTCCCGCGGAGGGTGTCCGTCTGCCCTACGGCGTACCGCGCGCTGTCGAACGCGGTCTTGATGGATCAGAAAATCTGCGCGGGACGGGATGGGAGTTGGGTTTGCGCGTCAGGACGGATCGCTCTCGATCGATGCGCTCTCGTCGTCTCTCCTCAGCCACTGATGCCATTTATTCGCCACGCGACGCGACGACGCGTGGACGCGGGACGGGAGAGACGCGACGCGCGCGAGCGCGCGGCGGCGGCGGGCGCGCACCGGCATGGTGTGTTGGGGGGCGGAGACGCGAGTAGACGCGCGATGCGAGCGTGCGTGGGCGGTGGTGCTTCCGTGCGGGAGAGCGCCGGCGCGTTGTGTCGCGCTGGTCGCGGCGTCGAAGGCCACGTCACCGCCGCTCGCGTAGATCGCGCGCGCGCTCGCGCGAGTTCTTCAGGTTTCTTCGCTCGTCGCGGCCGACCGGTTTTGAACGCGTCGTGCCCACTTCGCCGCGAGCATGGCGTCCCTCCGCCGCAGCAACAGCGGCCTTCGCGTGAACCGCAGGCTCGAGTTCCAGCAGACGCAGACCGCGCGAAGAAGGGTGCGCGCGATGCGCCCTCGGTCGCCGCCGTCCCGGCGCGCGTCGTCGCCTCGTCTCGTCGCGCATCTTTCATTCGCTCGCTCGTCGTCGATCGGTCCGACCCGCGCGCGATGAAAATAACTAACTCGCCTCGTCGTCCTGAGCGCCCCAGGCGCGCGCCGGCGCGGTCGTCCTGTGCGTCTTCCTCGCGTGCGCGATGTTCGGGCGCGGCGGCGACCGCGGCGTCGCGACGCGCCCGGCGTTGGACCCGGACGACCGCGTCGAGGGCGCGAGCGCGATCGACGGCGTCGACGCCTCGACGCGCTGCGCGGGTCTGGAGGATGCCAAGTCGAGGGTGATGTGCGCGGTGTGGGCGCGGCGGGGGCACTGCGACGGACGTCTGAACTCGGTGAGCTTCTCGAACGATTGCGCGCTGAGCTGTTGCAAGGCGAGGGCGACGGCGAGCGCGATGGAGAAGGAGGAGGCGGAGGCTGGAAAGCCGCCGCCGCCGCCGCCGAGCGACGACGGCGACGGCGACGGCGACGGCGAGAGAGGTATAAGATAGAGGTAGCCACACGGGCGTAAGTAGTGACGACGGATAAATATAGCTGAGGTCTAGCTAGGGCGAGTCGACGCGCCGCCCTCCGTCTCCACGCGTCGCTCGCCCTCACGGCGCGTCCACGAGCTCGACGTCGAACTTCAGCGTCGCGCCGCCCGGGATGAGCCCGCCGCCCGCGCCGCGGTCGCCGTATCCCAACTCAGGGTCGTTCCATACGAAGCGATGGCGGGGTGGAGTTGAAAGGCGTCAGTGGTGGAGTTGAAAGGCGTCGAGGGCGGGTATTGAAAGCGAGGGACCCTGGGCGGAGAGAGACGCCGGGAAAAGTCCTTAAGGATCGGCGTTCACCACGCGAACG
>MDSW01051636.1_pt1 | contig 22391 bp, 20 predicted proteins | sample 811171 | NCBI WGS metagenome assembly MDSW01 (sample SAMN05326641, study PRJNA326480) | marine metagenome | isolation source: seawater | place: Atlantic Ocean: North West | collected 2012 | reverse complement strand
GCAATTCACACAGTTGCTTCTGTTTATCCTGCCTATTTTAATTACAGTAAATTTAACTTTTTACAAAAATTAAGATTAAGAGTCTTAGACACTCTTCCTGGTAAAATAATCAGTATGTTTACAACCATATCTTATGGAGCTACTGTAGATGCTAGTGAAATTGGTGCAAAATTTTTTGGAATACCAATACATAAAATTAAAACTGACCCACTCGGTGTAGATACTCAATCATTTACACCAATCTATTCAAGTGAAATTTTCATTCAAGAAAGAAATGAATTAAGAAATAAATATAAAATAAAACCTGAGGATATATTATGTATTTATACTGGCCGATTCACTGAGGGCAAGAATCCTTTAATTTTAGCTCAAGCAATAGACTTGCTTTCTCAAAAAGGATTTAAATTTAAGGCACTATTTATTGGAACGGGAAACCAGATTAGTAAAATAAAAAAATATAGAAACTGTATTGTTAGGCCTTTTGTTCTTTATAACCAATTGCCAAAATATTACCGTATGGCAGAAATAGGGGTATGGCCAAAGCAAGAGTCTACCAGCATGATCGATGCAGCAGCATCAGGAATTCCAATAGTGGTAAGCAGTAAGGTTCAGGCAACTGAAAGGGTTGAAAATAATGGTTTAACATATATTGAAAATAATGTTCAGGATTTAGCGTTACAGCTATCCAAGCTTTCTGATGAAAAAGTTAGAAATAGATATGGAAGCAATGGTCGTAAGAAGATGAAAAAGCATTTTAGTTGGAATAGTATCGCACAAAAAAGAATTATAGATTATAGTGTTCAAATTAAAGATTAAATATGCCGATAAATGAAATTAAGTGGGTTAAATTAAACGATAACATTGACCCTAGGGGTAGGTTAACTGCTATTGAAAATCCTCTTCCTTCCTTTAATATTAAAAGAGTATTTATGGTTCATCAGGTTCAAAAAGGAGTAAGTAGAGGAGGACATGCACATCTTGATACTGACCAAATTATTTTGGGCTTTGGAGGGGGGTTAAAAGTGACAGTTTCAGATGGAACTATAACTCAATTATTTTCAGTTGACGATCAATCAAAAGGTTTATACGTACCTAGGAAAATTTGGATTAAACTTCATAGTTTTAATAAACAAAGTATATGTATTGTGCTTGCCAACACTATATATAATAAAGATAAATCAATTAGAGATTGGAGTTCTTACCTTGACTACTTTGACCTTCCGGAATGTAATAAACCATAGTAGTTATCATGCCAAATAATATTACAAAGGAAGAATTATTTTTAGAATCTGCAAATAGTCTTGATGGCATAAACTCCATAGATGATTTTGATGTGTGGTTCGAGAATTACTACAAGAACCACAAGTATAGCGTTGAACTAATTCCATTGAACAAGTTGAATGGCTGGGATGTGGATCCAACTTCAGGAAATATTAAGCATAGCACTGGCAAATTTTATTCCATAGAAGGGCTAAAAGTTAAAACAAGCTTTGGTAAAACTAATTATTGGGAGCAGCCAATTATAAATCAACCTGAGATTGGGATATTAGGATTTTTAACTAAAACATTTAATGGTTTATTGCATTTTTTAGTACAAGCTAAAATGGAACCAGGAAATGTTAATTCATTGCAAATTTCGCCAACAGTCCAGGCAACAAAAAGCAACTATACGCAAGTTCATGGAGGTTTAAAAACAAGATATCTTGAATATTTTTTAGATAACCATAATAATAATATATTTCTTGATCAACTTCAATCCGAGCAAGGGTCAAGGTTTTACATGAAGAGAAATAGAAACATGATTATTAATGTTAAAGAATCTGAAGATATAGAACTTCATGAAAGTTTTTTTTGGTTAACACTTGGGCAAATTTTAGAAATAGTTAAAAGAGATAACATTATAAATATGGATTCTAGGACCGTATTATCAGGAGTTCAGTATTTAAATATTGAAAATATCAATAATGAGCAAATTACCCAAAAAGAAGCAAGCACATTCAGCGAAGAATTATATATATCATCATCAACATTTGGATTTGGCGCAACTCATAATTTTGAAAAAATTATGAGTTGGATCACAACCTTAAAAACAGAAATTGAGACTGAAATCAGAAAAATTCCACTAAATCAATTGACTTCTTGGTCGAATAATGGAAATGTTATATCAAATGAAAATAAAACTTTTTTTTCAATAGTTGGAGTTTCAGTCACAGCTGGTGATAGGGAGGTGACAAAGTGGAATCAACCCTTACTTAACTCACTTGATGGGGGAGTGCATTGTTTTTTCGTGTCAAAAATTTCAGGAATATTGCATTTTTTAGTTCAAGCTAAATCAGAGCCTGGTAACTTAGACCTTATAGAGCTAGCACCAACAATTCAATGTTCACTTGCTAACTATTCAAGTCACACCAATTATCCACATTACATTGATTTATTAGATCAAATTCCTTCAGAAAATATACATTTTGACACTATGCAAAGTGAAGAAGGAGGCCGTTTTTACCATGATCAAAACAGATATGTTATTGCTGAAGTTGACAGCGCTATGGTTAGAGAAATAAAACCAAATTATAAATGGATGACTTTAGGTCAAATTAAAGAATTAATCAGATTTAATAATTATTTTAACATTGAAGCAAGAGGACTGCTTTCATGTTTAAAAGTAACCAAACCTTTATAATTCAACATGAATATTCTATTTATTGGATTTTCATCGCTTGTCAAAAGAAGGGTTTTACCAAGCGTAGCAATAATTAATGGAATAAAAAAAATTAGCATAGCAAGTCAATCATTAAATAATTTAGATATGATTGAAAATAAAAAAAGAGGTGAACTATTTTCTAGCTATAATAATGCAATTCATAATAGTAAATGTGAGCTAGTATATATATCGCTACCAAATTCTTTGCATTATAAGTATGCTAAAAAATCCTTAGAAAGCGGTAAACATGTTATAATTGATAAGCCTTCCGTTATGAATGAGAGTGAAGCAAAAGATCTATATGATTTATCAAATGAAAAGAATCTATGCTTAGCTGAGGCAAATGTGTGGATGCATCACAATATTGCTAAGTCTATGAAGTCTTTTTTTAAAAAAAATTGCAAGCCATTGAATATTCACATGACTTTTACCTCACCACCCTTAGATGAGAAAAACTTTAGATATAACCCAAAGTATGGGAGCGGTATTATTTACGATAGAGCTTCATATGTCATAAGTTGTGGTAAATATTTTTATGATAGCTATCCGGAGGATGTAAAATGTTTTGTAAATAAGGTTGATCAAAAAAACGGCGTCGATATTTCAGCATCTATAGCTCTAGTTTATTCTGAAGGCCAGACAATTCAATCATTCATTAGTTTGTCAGCAGAATATAAAAATGAAATAAGCTGTATAGGTAAAAACTACTCAATATTCAGCGAAAGAATTTTTACTCCACCAACTGATTATGAAGGAAATATTTTAGTAAATGAATCAAATGAGAAAAAAATTATCAATGTAGTTAACGATGATTCATTTAAGAATTTCATTGTTAATGTAATTGAATCTATAGGTCAAAATAAATACAGTGATTATGCATTTGATTTACTTAATCAATCAAAAATTATGGACAAAATAATTGAAAAAGGAAAAGGTTTGTAATCATGAGCATCAAAGTATGGGACTACAAGAAAGAATTTGAAATTGAAAAAGAAGAAATTTTTAAAGCAGTAGAAAAAGTTTTTGAATCTGGGCGTTTAATTTTTGGAAAAAGTTTAGAGTCTTTCGAAGAAAATTTTTCAACATATTGTCAAACTGCAATGGGCATTGGTGTAGACAATGGAACAAATGCTATCTTTTTAGCGCTTAAAGCTTTAAATCTTCCTGAAAAAAGTGAGATAATAACAGTTTCTAATACAGCAGTCCCAACAGTATCAGCTATTGTTTCAGCGGGTCATATTCCTAAGTTTGTTGACATTGATTTAGAAACTTATCTCATGGATACGTCCAGGCTAGATAAGGCAATCAATTCAAAAACTAAATGCATTATTCCTGTTCATCTTTATGGTCAGTGTGTTGAAATGGATCCAGTATTAGAAATAGCAAAGAAAAATAATCTATTTGTTATAGAAGACTGCGCTCAGGGGCATGGCGCGGAATATCATGGTAAAAAAGCAGGTTCAATGGGTGATATGGGTGCTTTTTCATTTTATCCTACAAAGCCACTGGGTGGCTATGGAGACGCTGGTATGATTACTACAAATAATGAGGAATATGCATTAAAATTAAAACGATTAAGATTCTATGGGATGGAAAACGTTTATTACGCCGAAGAACATGGTTATAACTCTAGACTTGACGATATTCATGCAGCGATTCTTGATGTTAAATTAAAGAAACTAGATAATTATATTGATAGGCGGAGGATGCTTGCTAAACGATACAACGAAAGATTAAATATTGACAATTTAATTATCCCGAGCGTTGCTAAAAAAAATAAACATGTATTTTATATTTATGTTTGTAGACATCCAAAAAGGGACATGATTGTTGATGAACTTAAAAAACATGATATTTATATTAACATCAGCTATCCCTGGCCAATTCACACAATGAGAGGGTACAGTTTTCTGGGCAATAGAGTTGGCGATCTTCCAAAAACAGAACTCGCATGTAGTCAAATATTTTCATTGCCTATGTATCCGCAACTAACACTTGAAGAAGTTGACCGTGTGTGCGATGTGCTTGAAAATATCTTGGTCAAAGATTAATTATTGAGGTTTAAATTAAGTACTATTGCACATATTTTGATATTAATTATTCCTCTCAGGGAATAACCCTTCTAAGATCATTACAAGAATATGGCTCTTCATTTAAGCTTTTTATTTTTTGTATGGATGAATCCTCTTACTCTTTTTTAACAAATTTGAATCTATTAAATGTTGAATTAATAAAAATTCAAGATTTTGAAAAAGATGATAAAGCTTTAGCTAAAGCAAAAAAAAATAGAACAATAGTTGAATATTACTTTACATGCACTCCATCTATAATATTATATGTATTAGATAACTATAAGAATGTTGATCAAATAACTTATTTGGATGCAGACTTATTTTTTTATTCAGACCCATATAAAGTTTTTGAAGAGATTGGTAACAGCTCTATTGCACTTATTGAGCATAGATATTTTAAAAGATATAAAAAAATGATTAAATATGGAATTTATAATGTTGGTTGGATGACCTTTAGAAAAGACAAAAATGCATACCAAGCTTTATCCTGGTGGAGAAATAGTTGCAATAAATGGTGTTATAAAAAACTTGAAGATGGTAAATACGCAGATCAGAAATATTTAGATAATTGGGAGAAAAAGTTTAGTAATGTTAAAATAATAAAAAACAAAGGGGCAAACTTGGCAACTTGGAACATTGAAAATTATAAGATTGCAAAAAACGAAGAGGGTATTTTAGTGGATGATGATCCACTAGTTTTTTTTCATTTTCATGGTTTTAAAAAACTGTTATTTGATTTTTATACACCCGGATATTCACAAACCCGTGGGACAAAAATAATTAGAGATGAAATTTATATGCCATATTTAAACAACTACTTAAAAAATCATTCAATTTCTAAAAACCCATACAAAAAAACCTTAAATGTTAATCAATCTGGAAGTTTTTTTAATTTTATGAGAAAATTTCTATCCCTATCGTATAGAATTTTATTTTCCGGAAATTATGTGAAAAAATAAAATAATAATGATACTTATAATTTCAATTTTAACATTAATATATTCATCCTTTCTTTTCTCCAGAGCAAGCGGAACCTTATCTTTTCGCGAATTTAACATGTGTTCATATATATTTTTTTTAATGCTTGTATGGACATTTTTTGGTTCAATAATGATAGCTTATGATTTTGGAGTAATTGAAGATAGAATGCCTTTTGATAATGAATATAGAATTATGGGATGGGGATCTATAATGTATGCGATGATTGGAATTCCATTAGGTATGATATTGATAGCTAAATTTTTTAAGATTTCATCAATGAAATCCTTTTTGCTTGCTTATAAACAATCGACATGGAAATCTTCACTTTTAGGAATTTCTTACAAAGATCTTAAAACAACACTTTATTTAGTTTCAGGATTATCTTTGATTGTTAATATAGGATTAATTTTATCTTCGTGGGATTCACTGCCACTCATTAATCTTTTTTTTAAAAATACATCATTTGTAGATGCTTATGTAATGAGAAATAATTTTAGATTAATTTCCTTTGGCAATCCTTTGCTTAACTCACTACTGGTTACGATTTCCTCAATGACTCTATTTTCTACGTATACATTTTTTTTATATTATAAAATTGACAAAAGATTTTTTGATCTGATTTGGTTTATTATATTGTTTATTACGAGCATAGCATTATTAACTATAGATTTAAATAAAGGAAGATCTCTATTTTTTTTAATAGGTTTCTTGTTTTTGATATCATTTCTTAATAATAAAATTAAATGGAAAACGTTTATTGTCATTTCATTCTCTGGCTTAATTCTCATTGGATTAACTTATGTTTTTTTCATGGGTGCATACTCTCAAACCTTTAACCCTTTAGAGCTTATTAGCTATGCATTCGCGGCTATAAAAACACGGGTTTTAGTAACTCAGATTTCAGGTCTTTATTATTGTTTTGATATTTTTCCTGAAAGATTGCCTTTTATTGGTTTTTCATCTACCGGAAGGTTTATACATGAAATATTTAATTTAAATTTTTCTCCTGATTATGGATTATTAGTTAGATATCTTACAGTGAAAGGCGCTGGAATATCGGGATCTGGTCAATACACCACCATGTTTTTAGGTGAGGCCTGGAGTAATTTTGGTTTCATAGGTTTAATTTTTTCCCCCTTACTCGTTGGTATTGTGATTCAACTAATAAATTTATTTATTTTGCAATCACCTAAAACTCCTATTGCAATAGCAATTTATACACAGCTTGCAATAAATTTTCCAATCTTATCAGGATTCAGATCATTCTATTATCCAGTTTGGTTATTAGAATACAGTCTTCTATTTGCTCTAATTATTATTATTGGAAAAGCAGTAAGCAATAAATCAAAAATAATTTCCATGGAAGACTAGCTATGATCACTATTTTTTCTACACCAAAACCTTTTGTTGGTAAAAATAAAATTATACAATGGAATGCCATAAAAAGCTGGAAAAGCCTAGGTAAAGATTATGAGATAATACTCCTTGGCAATGATAGTGGGGTAAGAAAAATATGTGAAGATCTTGATTTAATTCACGTTCCAGATATCAATACCAATAGTTTAAACACCCCATTATTAGATTCAGTTTTTAATAAAGCTGAAGCAAGCTCAAATAAAGATTATATGATGTATATTAATTCTGATATAATTATTTGTAATGACATAAGCATCCAAATTAAGTCATTGGCGTTAGAGCATTTTGTTATAACTGGTCGTCGCTGGGATTTAGATGTTGATAATAAAATTAATTTTAATAATTATAATTGGAAAAAAGAGCTTATTGAATTGATCTCTCTAAAGGGAGTTTTGCATGATTATTCTGGGAAAGATTATTTTATTTATAAAAAAGGAACTATAACTATGCTACCCTTTTCTGTAGGCAGGCCTTATTGGGATGATTGGCTACTTTATCATGCCAGAAAAAAAAAATATCCAATAATTGATGCGACATCTGCAATCAAAATAGTTCATCAAAATCATGATTATTCACATTCAAAGTTTGGAGAAAAAAAGCGTGTAATGGGACCAGAATATGAAAAAAATGTTAAGCTGCTAAAATCCTTTTCAAACATAATTAGCATGAGAGAATCTGACTGGATTCTAAAAGATTCTCGACTCTATAGACCAAATGGAATTAATAAAATTTTAAATTATTTATCATATTTTTACTTGTGGAGGTCCCTTTTAGGAATAAAAAGACTTGTTCACTATTTTTTTGTAAAAAACTCTGGAAACAGTAGCTAAAATGAAGACATTATTAATATGTCATCACGACTCACCACTAAATAGATATGGAGTTTCACTCTGGTTAATGTCATTTTCTAATCTTGCTGGAATTGTTATTATTCAAGAGAACAAAAATAAAAAACTTAAAAGATTAAAAGGCGAAATAAAAAGAAGCGGATTGATCAGACTTGTTGATATGATTGCATTTAAGGTTTTTTACTATTTTAGGTATCAAAAAAAAGATTCAAAGTGGTGTAGCGAAAAATTAAATCAACTAAGAAGTTCTTACAATTTTGATTTAAAAAATATTCCGACTATAACTGTAAGTAACCCAAATTCAAATATCGCTCAAACTTTTATTACTAGTAAAGAACCAGATATAATTATAGCAAGGTGTAAAGTTTTGTTAAAATATGAAATTTTTTCGAAGGCAAAAACCGGAACCTTTATAATGCATCCTGGAATATGTCCTGAGTATCGTAATTCACACGGATGTTTTTGGGGTATTGTAAATAGAGATTATGATAGAATAGGGATGACATTATTAAAAATTAATAGAGGTATTGATTCGGGTCCGATATATGGATATTATTATCCTAAAGAGCTTAATCTGAATGAAGAATCTCATATAATTATTCAATATAATTCAGTTTTTGATAATCTTGAATTAATTCAAGATAAGCTTTTAGAAATTTATGATGGAAAAGCTGTCGTAATCGAAACTAGAAATCGTGAATCTAAAATTTGGGGACAGCCCTGGTTTACTTCTTATTTCAAATGGAAATATAATGATAAAAAATAGCTTAAAGACTATAGCGTTATTATACCATGATGCAGTTTTAAATGAAGAGTATGATACTAGCGGTTTTCCAGGAAAAGCTGCATCTATTTATAAACTTGATATTAATTTAATGATTGAACATTTTTTACAAGTAAATAAGATAATAAAGAATGCTCCTGGGTCAATTTATGAAGTAGAAAATCATCAAGAATATCCTATATATATAACATTTGATGATGGAGGTAAAAGTTTTACAAGCCTAATTTCAACTGAATTAAATAAATTAAAGTGGGTAGGACATTTTTTTATTACCACAGATTATATTGGCAAAGAATCTTTTGTTAATACAAGCGAAATAAGAAAACTTGATAATGAAGGCCATATTGTTGGGAGTCACTCTTGCTCTCACCCCCATAGGATGTCACTATGTGACCCTAGGCAAATCGAGTATGAGTGGAAAGAAAGCATTTTAAAATTAAGCGATATTATTGGAAAGCAAGTTACGGTTGCTTCTGTTCCTGGAGGATATTATTCAAATGAAATAGGTAAAATAGCTTCTGAATGTGGAATTAAATTTTTATTTAATTCTGAGCCAGTCAAAAAATCGTACTACGTAGATGAATGTCTAATCATTGGAAGGTTCAATATATTAAATCACATGTTACCAGCTGTCTCTGGGAGGCTAGCTTCAAATAAATTATCACAAACTCAATTAAATCAATTAATTTTTTGGAAAATAAAATCTTTAGCTAAAAAAATTGGTGGCAATCAATATTTGAAATTGAGAGAATTAATTTTAAGAAGCAAAAAACAAAAAAATAGATAAATATAATGCCTTCATTAGTAAGTATAATCATGCCAATAAGAAATGAAGAGATTTTCATCAAAAAATGTCTTAATTCAATCTTATCTCAATCATACCCAAAAGATAAATTGGAAATAATTATTATTGATGGAATGTCGAATGATAATACTAAAAAAATAATTAATTCATTTTCAAAAAATTTTATAAATTTAAAATTATTAGAAAATCCACAATTAACAGTTCCCTATGGTTTCAATAAAGGTCTTTCTGAATCAAATGGAGATATAATTATTAGAGTAGATGGGCATTGTGAGCTCAAAAATGATTATATTAAAAATTGCGTTGAAATAAGTAATAATACAAATTATGAATGTGTTGGAGGACCAATAATAAATTTTTCAAAAGGTATAGTTGGAGAATTAATAAATTTAGCTCAATCCTCCTTTTTTGGTGTTGGCGGGGTTGATTTTAGAAAAAAAATAGATTCTGGAAAATTTGTTGATACTTTAGCATTTGGCGCATACAAAAGACAGGTGTTTGCTCAGCTAGGTGGCTATGATGAGGAGTTAAAAAGAAATCAAGATGATGAATTTAATTTTAGATTAGTTCAAAATGGAGGGAGAATATGGCTAGATCCATCTATTGTATCAACATATTACCCAAGAAATTCAATTGCAAAACTTTTTAGTCAGTATTTTCAATATGGATTATATAAAATTAGAGTATTTCAAAAAAGACAATCTGTAGCATCAATAAGGCATTTAGTGCCTTCAATTTTTGTTTTTTCAATTTTAGGTTTATTAATTTATTCCTTTATTGTATCCTCGATTCCCTTGAGTATTTTTTTTATTTTTTATTTTACTGTTTCTATGTCAGGCTCTATTTATGAATATTGTTCTTCAAATATGAAAAAAAATATAATTAATACAGCTTCAATAATTTTAATGCCCATTATTTATTTCACTTTACATTTTAGTTATGGGTTAGGAATGATATTTGGAATGATTAAATTTGCAAACAAATGGAATGATTCAAAATTAAAAGATTTGAATTTTGACAAAAAGCAATTCAAGAAAAAAACATTACAATAATGAAATCAAAAAATATATTTGATAATGAAACTAAACGAGATATTATAGAATGGGATATCTATAACTGGTCAAGGGCTATTTCATTTTGGGAGTCATTTGAATTAGAAATTTCATCAGAAAAAAAAGTCTTAGAATTAGGTTCTAGAAATGGTGGTTTATCTCTTTATTATGCATTAAAGGGTGCTGAAGTTATTTGTTCAGATGTTAATGGGCCTTCTAAAAAGGCAGAGCAAAAACATATTAAGCACAATGTTCTTAGTAATGTTAAATATGAAAAGATAGATGCTTTAAATATAAATTATTCATCATTTTTTGATGTGATTATTTTCAAATCAGTATTAGGTGGAATTGGAAGAAATGATAATATAAATAATCAAAAAAAAGCTATTGATCAAATATATAAAGCATTGAAAAAAGGAGGTAAATTATTGTTTGTTGAAAATCTATCAGCAAGCCAGCTTCATAAAATTATAAGAAATAAGTTTATTACATGGGGTAAAGCATGGCGCTATATTTCAGAAGAAGAGATGATAGTTTTCTTAAATCAATTTAGCACCTTTCAATTGAAAACTTTCGGATTTTTAGGAACATTTGGAAGAACAGAAGCCCAGAAAACAATTTTCGGAATTTTAGATAAATATTTTTTTGAAAAAATATTACCTACAAGGATGAACTATATAATTACAGGAGTAGCAATTAAATGAAGATTCCATTCCATAAGCCTATTTTACCGAATGATGTTAATAAAATATTATCTGATTCCATTTCCAGCGGATGGCTTACGACTGGGCCAAAGGTTAAATTATTTGAAGATAAGCTTGAAGATTATTTTAATGTAAAAAATGTTGTTTTGCTAAATTCGTGTACCGCTGCCCTTCATCTTTGTTTAGCAGCAATTGGTTTAAATAAAAATCACTCATTTATAGTTCCAACCCATACTTTTGTTGCTTCGGTTGAAGTAGGTGAGTATTTGGGCGCACAGCCTATATTAGTTGATATTAACCCAAAAACATTAAATATTGACCTTGATCAGGTTGAATCAATTCTAATTAATGATACAGAAAAAAGAATTAAAGTAATTCTACCAGTACATTTTGCCGGCAATCCAGTTGATATGAAAAGATTATATAACTTAGCAGAAAAGTTTAATATATTTATTTTAGATGATGCTGCACACGCAACCGAAACTATATCAAATATTGGTAAAGTAGGAAAGACAAATTATGCTACAGCATTTTCATTTTATGCAAATAAAAATATTACTACTGGAGGCGAAGGTGGTGCCCTAACTACGGACGATGATGAAATAGCTAGAAAAGTGAGAAGATTATCGCTCCATGGCATATCTAAAGATGGCTGGAATAGATTCAAATTAGGCGGTAAATGGTCATATGATATTCAAGAACTTGGCTATAAATATAATATGACAGATATAGCCGCTAGCTTTGGATTAGATCAATTATCGCATATTGATGAATGGCATGATAGAAGAATCAATATAGTAAAAAAATATTTTGAAGGTTTAAACAATATCAATGGATTAGTATTGCCAAATTTAGTCGAAAATAAAAAACATTCATGGCATTTATTTATTATTCAAATAATACCAAAAAAATGGACTATTTCAAGAAATGAGTTAATAGAAAAATTAGGTGAATATGGAATTGGCATTGCAGTTCACTATAAACCTATACATATGCACTCGTATTATATAGATAAGTATAATTATAAATCAGATGATTTTCCTCAATCAAAACGAATATATGAATCATCAATCAGTATTCCTTTGTATCCAAAACTTAAAGATGAGGAAGTAGAATATATTATTGGGGTATTGAATAAATTATGGGAAAATTATAAAGCTTGATGGGTGCATTTTCTCGAATAATAGCACTTCTACTCATATTATTATTATTTAATTTTATTATTATTATTTCATTGTTTTCTTTTTTATTTCAAGGAAGCCCAATTTTTTTTCAACAAAAAAGAGTTGGTCACAAATTGAAAATTTTTTATATATATAAATTTAGAACAATGAGAAATAATTCCAGGGGCAATTTAATAACCATGAAAAATGACAATAGAATAACCAAATGGGGTAAAATATTAAGATGGTCGAAAATTGATGAATTTCCTCAATTAATTAATATATTAAAAGGTGAAATGAGATTTGTAGGCCCACGCCCAGAAGTAGAAGAATTTGCCAAAAAAATTGACTTTTCTTTTTTAAACAAAATCAAGCCGGGGTTAACAGATTTTTCTTCAATACTATTTAGAAATGAATCTTCACTAATATCAAATAAATATGAATACAATAAAATTCTTAATATAAAAAATAATCTTTCAATTATATATTCGATAAAAAAATCATTTTTTTTGGATTTATTTTTAGTCGCACTAACAATATTTTCAATATTTTTTCCAAAAAAATCGCAAGCAATAATATTAGTATATATAAAAAAATTAGATTTAAGCTTATCATTAGATATAAAAAAATATTTTAATAACCAAAAATAGATATGATTAAATCAATTAAATATATTTGTATAATACAAATAATATTCAGTTTTATTTTTTCTCAAAATATAATACAGCCTAATTCACTACTATTTCCAAAAAATAAATTAACCAATGAGCTGCGTTTTTTTAATAATGATCAAAGTTCAATCAGAACAAACAATTTTCTTCTATCTTTTCATGTAAATATTGCATTAAATAGTGGTCACTCCAATATTGATAACAATGCAGAATTTTTTTCTGCTGGAAAATTTAATTATATGAGAAGTTTTAGATTAGAGTATTCTAATAACTGGCTATTTATTGAATTAGAACCATATTCATTATTAAGAAACAACATTTTTAATGGATTTAAGGTTAATAATTCCTTTCAATTTGTAAATAACAACACTAATGGCAATGGCAAGCTTATTTCTAATCCTAGCGGATTAAAGCAGTCTCAAATCATTATACATTACAAAGGCCTTGGAATAGGTTATGGGAATATTAATCATTGGTGGGGCAATGGATTCCATTCTTCAATATCGCTAACATCTAATTCTCCAAGTCAAGAAACCTTTTCTCTTGGCACCTTTAATAATATTAAAATAGGAAATTTATTATTTTATTCTAAAATAATAATTAGGCCATTTAAAAATTATGATAATGATCAAATTTATTTTTCCGGTCTTAGATTTAATTTATCTTATGTTTCAAATCCAATTATTTCAATTGGATTTAATCGTTTTTATATGTCCGGTAATTTTGACAATTTAAATCAATTGTCCTCCTTAACTGACCCTTGGGGTTTCAATGATGCTCTCTCATTGGTATTCGAACCAATATTTGGGGAAAATAAAAGAAAATTAGATTATACTATACCCAATACTCCAGGATTTGACATATGGGATGAAACTTTGTCTGGTAACATTAAATTAGTTTTTCCTAATGATAATCTAGAATTCTATTTAGAATTGGTTAGCGATGATAATAGAGCTAACCTTACAGATTTAACATCACATTGGGATCATACATTAGGATATACGATAGGAATTAAAAAATTTTCTAAGCTTAACTCTAACCCTATTTTTTTTGGTATTGAATATTTAAGTACAAAACCATCAAATACATTTAAGCCAGATTTTTATAGAGGCGATGGATATGAAATCAATTATTTTACGAGAGTCATGTATAATCATTTTACTTATAATACAAGATTTATGGGTCCACACTCTGGCTCTTCCTCTGATGACTTAATTTTTTTGTTAGGCTATGGATATAAAAATTCAATTATATTTTTATCTTATAATATTGAAAGACATGGATTAAAAAGCTGGTCATTTCCAGAATATAAAAAAGAAATTTCTATCCTTTTTGATTATGAGCTAGACACTCAAAATAAAATATTTTTAAATATAGAAAGGGAAAAAATTATAAATTATGGTTTCGAAGCACATAATATCTCTATAAGCAATATGGTATGGTTGGGATATTCACATTATTTTTATAAAAATTAAGCATGAACATTCTCGTTAAAACAAAATATCTACTCATTTTAATCATTAATGCATTTTCATTTATCAATTCACAAGATATAGCAAATCTAAATTCATACTCAAATTTATTAAATGAATCAAAATTATATTATGATGAAACAAGCGCCACTAATACTAAAAAATTTCAACTTATATTTAGCCAATCAGCATATATAAATACAAATCTACCTAATTTTGAAAACATTAATGGATTATATTTGTCCAAAGGGCATGGTTCCGTGAGTAATTTATTCATTAAATATAATAATGAATTTATAGATCTTTCTATTCAGCCAGAGTTGGCAATGATTAAGCATTATGACTTATCATCATTACCAATAAAAAATAAAGAATTCTCTAAGTTAAATGATGTTCCGCTGAACCCAAGCAAAATCAATTACTACCCCAGAAATTTAGGCTTAAAACTACATTTTAAGGATATTAGCATTGGTTACGGTAATTGGAATCAATGGTTAGGCCCAGGAATACATAATTCACTTATTTTATCAAATAATTCAAAGGGTTTTTATCATTATTCAATTGAAACAAAAAATAAATATGTTTTATCAAAGAATTTATCAATTAAAGGAAAATATTTGGTTTCTGACGCAATAAAAAATAGTCAAAATAATCACTTCTTTTTTTCAATCTTGTTTTTCAATCTATTTTACAAAAACATTGAATTTGGTTATTCTAAACAAATACTTAATGGTGGTTATGAAGAATTAAGTTGGGATCAAGCTGATGCTTTATCTGTCCTTATAACTCAAAAAAATATAAAATATTGGGATCTATTTAGAACATACTTCATAGCACTTAACTTCCATGATTCAAATCTTAAATTATTTTTTGAATGGGGCTACCCTTTACAAACTTTTTCAGAAGATTACGACCCAGAGATTTATTATGATCATTTAAGAGCTACGAATTTAGGATTAAGGAAATATGGAGCTTTTGGAAATAATAATATGATTTTTGGTTTTGAATATGCTAGGATAGTGCAGGGCTTGTATTTCAACAAAATACCCACTCAAAATTGGTATGATAATCATAAATATGACTATTCATCATACAGTGGCAGGAGGTGGGCGGCTCATAGCGGAGCAGATTCTGATGATTTTCTGGCTTATATAGGTATTATTTATAAAGATAAGTCATTTATTTATGAAGTAAACTACGAACGGCATGGTGTAACATATAATTTTCCTCCAGAAGTAAAATTTGAGTCCAGAATAGCATTAAGTTATAAGCTTAATAATACATTTTTGTATTTAAGGTATGAAAATGAACATTTTGAACATTATGGTTTTGTAGATAGCAATAATAATGTTTGGGAGCAAAGTTTTGAGTCAGGATCAGTTCAGAGGACAAAGACAATTATGCTCTCTTTTGATTACTATTTAAATTACTAATTTACATAGTGTAAAAATATTTATTAATATACTCTTAAGTAATATTGACATAAGTAACAAATAATTTGACATTATGTCAAATTCATGTAATTTTTAGTATGTCATATCAAAAATTAAAACTATTTGTTCTATTAATACTTTTTTTGAGCAATTTAGGTCATTTAACTGGCCAGACTCTTCAGGAGCTCGAAAAACTGAAAGATGAATACAGTAAAGCGCTTGAACGTCAATCTCTTCAGAAGCCGCAAGATATAAAAGAAGCAGAAAACAGAGCCTCCAGCACAGCATTACCAGATAAATTAGTGTATTCGAGGAAAGATGTTGAATCTCTACTAGTGACTACACAGAAACTTCTTGAGGAATTAAAATTTCTTAAAGATTCATCTACAATAATGAATTACATCGGGTATGAAATATTTACTAAGAGAGACTCTATTGCATTTTGGCAAAATTTACCAGTTCCAAAAAACTATAAATTAGGACCTGGTGATGAAATTATAATTTCTTTGTGGGGAGAGGTTGACCTCTATGTAAATGAAACTATAAATAGAGATGGTCAAATTTATGTAGAAAATATTGGAATTCTTTATCTCGGGGATAAAACACTTGAAAGTGCGAAGGAATATATTTTTAAAAAATTCTCTCGAATATATTCTACGCTATCCGGTAACCAGCCAAAAACTTATATCGATTTATCATTAGGCGATCTAAAATCATTAAATGTTCATTTTGTTGGTTATGTGAATATGCCAGGTATACACATGGTTCATCCTTTTTCAAGTATTATCAGCAGCTTGAATCAAGCAGGGGGGGTTCAAAATAATGGCTCTTTAAGACAAATAAAATTAATAAGGAATAATGAGCAGATAGCCTCTATTGATCTTTATGATTATATATTTTTTGGAGAATCAATTTCAGATATACGCTTATTAGATCAAGATGTAATATATATTCCCCCAAGGAAATCTACTATTGCCCTTACTGGCAGATTGCTAAATCCTGGATATTTTGAAGCACTTAAGGGTGAGTCTTTATCTAAAATAATAAATATTTCAGGTGGACTAGACTATAGAGCATCCGATGTAGCATTTATCTATCAAAGAAATAATCAACAGAATGCATCATATGCTCTTAATGTAAAAAACTTTTCAGATTTTACACTCTCAGACGGTGATAGTATTTCGATTCCAGAAAATTTGGATTTTTTAAATTATGTTGAAATAGGTGGTCAAATAAAAAGCCCTGGCAAATATCCATTTTATGAAGGGATGACTCTAAAAAAACTTATTACATTAACACAATCATTTAAAGATAAAGATTTTATTAAATCTATAGATTTGTCAAATATTGTAGTAAATCGTAAAAATCCCAATGGCAATCAACCGATTAGAATTAATGTGGATTATGACAATGATTTTTATTTAAAAAATAAAGATAAGATTAATATTGGAATTCAAGAATTTAATAGGCCTTTGAAAAATGTGAAAATAACAGGAGAGATTTCTAATCCTGGATTATATCCTATTAATAATCAGACAACATTGAAAGAAATATTGGATCTAGCTGGAGGCTATACATCTAATTCCCTAGTTGACGGTATAGAGATATATAGAGATTCTTTGAAAATTGCTTGGGAAAATGACCTTTTTGTTTTAGAAGATAATGATAGTTTAAATGTAATTACTAAGTCTGGCTTAGTGCTTGTTATTGGCCAGATTAATTCTCCTGGGTATATAAGCTATAACAAAGGATATAATATCAAGAAATATATCAATTTGGCGGGTGGATTCAATTCGTTTGCAGAACGTAGAGATATTTTTATCATTTATCCTAATGGAACTGCAATGCCTTATTCTATATGGCGCTCGCCCAAAGTTAAAGAAGGTTCTACAATTATAGTAAATGAAAGACTTATAAGTTCAAAGCAAGGACTTACGGGTTGGGAAGCTTTTTCAGCAATAACATCTCAAGCTGGAAGCATAGCAACCACTTTGCTATCGCTTGCATTAATTGCAAATCAAACTAATGGACAATAGCGAAACTACTTTAGGACAAAAAATTAAAAGATATCGTCTTATTAACGATATCAGGCAAGAGGATATGGCTGAAAGATTAAATGTTTCTAGAGCTACCTTAATAAATTATGAAAAAGGTCATACGGTAATAAATGTTGATGTTTTAGAACGTTTAACAGGAGCTTACCCAGATTTTGATAAAAATCTGGTTAAACCAAAAATAATTGAAAATAATTATATCAACTTCTCAGTTCTTTTTTCTATTTTTAAATCTAATAGAAAATATTTACTAATTACTGGGGTTTTATTTATGATTCTTGGGTATAGCCTCTCTTTTTTGTTTCCAGAAAAGTATAGTGCCGATATTTCATTATATCCTGCGAAAAAAGACTTAATGCAAGGAATGGGTCAATTTCAAGCTTTAGCGATGAATTTGGGTATAAATAAAGCCAATAACGATCAAGATTTCAATATACCTGATGTTGTTAGATCTCGCTTGATTGCAACTAAAGTAATTAATCAAAGCTGGAATACCATTAAGGGCGAGAAAATAGACTTAATTGAACTTTGGAATTTAGGAAATCGAAAGTGGTATAATTTTTTATTCAATTTTTCTACTGATTCTCTAGAAATTTATGAAGCAGGTATAAAAAAATTACAAAAACATATTAATGTTACAGAGGATAGATTAACGGGATTAATTAATATTAATACAAATTTTGAGGATCCGATAATATCTTCAAATATTGCAAATTTTATTGGCCAACAAGTTCAAAATTACATTCAAAAGGAAAACTCTGCTCAATCAACAAAAGAAAAAATTTTTATTTCAGAACGGTTAACAGTTGTTAGGAAAGAGCTTGAAAATTCAGAATCAGAATTAAAAAATTTTTTAGAGCGCAATAGAGGCTATGAAGATTCACCAGAGCTATTTATGGTTTTTTCAAGGCTTTCTAGAGAATTTGAGGCAAAAAAAGAAGTATATCTTACACTTCAACAACAGTTAGAGCTTGCAAGGATAGAAGAGGTTCGGATGTCACCCATATTGCATATTCTTGATTATGCAGTTCAGCCAACAAGTAAAAGTTCACCAATAAGGCTATTATATGCTGTATCTTTTTTAATTATTGGTTTGTTTAGTGCATTTTTTGTTTCAGTGTTTAGATATTAATTAAACTGATTTGAGAAAGGTATGATTATGAAAAATATTGATTTTTTTTTACATGAATCTTCAATGATTGATGCAGATGTAGTAATTGGAAAAAATACAAAAATTTGGCATTTTTCCCATATTCAATCAGGGGCAAATATTGGAGAGCATTGCACTTTTGGACAAAATGTAAATGTAGGTAATAATGTTGTAATTGGAGATTATGTTAAGGTTCAAAATAATGTTTCGATTTATGAAGGAGTTGAAATTGAAGATTTTGTTTTCTGCGGACCATCGATGGTTTTTACAAATATATTGCTTCCAAGATGTGAGTTTCCTCAACGCGGAACAAAATTTTATAAGAAAACTTTGATTAAAAAATCTGCTTCAATAGGCGCAAACGCAACAATAGTCTGCGGAAATACAATTGGAGAATACGCCATGATTGGGGCTGGGGCGGTTGTAACAAAAAATGTTCCTGACTTTGCGTTAGTTGTTGGAAATCCAGGAAAAATTGTTGGCTGGGTAGATAAAAATGGTTCAAAATTAAAATTTGATAATAATGGTTTAAGTGAATGTGGAAACTATGAAATTGGTAATAATTCAGTATTATGTAAAGAGTAAAGTTTGAAAATAGTTACAATAGTTGGAGCCAGGCCTCAATTTATAAAAGCCTCAACCATTTCAAATTTGATTAAAAAATATAATTTTTTCGATGAAGTTCTAATTCATACTGGCCAACATTTTGATGGTAATATGTCAGAAATTTTTTTCAAGGAAATGAAAATACCACATCCTGATTATAATTTAAATATCAATAGATTATCTCATGCTGCCATGATAGAGAAAATGACCGATGCTCTAAATAAAATATTAATTCATGAGAAACCTAGTGCGGTTATTGTTTATGGCGATACAAATTCTACTCTATCTGGGAGTTTAGCTGCATCAAAATTAGGTATTCCAATTTTTCATATAGAATCCGGTCTTAGAAGTTTTAATAAATCAATGCCTGAAGAAATTAATCGAATTTTAACAGATCATATGTCAACATTATTATTTTGTCCAAATACAAATGCAAAAAATAATCTTTCCAAAGAAGGAATAAATAATGGTGTATTTGTAACAGGTGATATTATGTATGATTCCTTTCTTTATTTTCGCGATAAAATAAAAAAGTCTTTAAGGAAAAAAAATGAACCCTATGTATTAACAACTATTCACCGACAGGAAAACACCAATAATAAATATAAAATGATAGATATTTTTTCTAATTTAGATAAAATAAATAATTCTATACCTGTAATTATGCCCCTACATCCTAGAACTTTAAAGTTGATAAAAAAATATAATATTTCAACTAAAATTAAAATTATTGAGCCACTAGGATATTTAGAATTTTTATCATATTTAATTAATTCAAATTTCATTATAACAGATAGCGGAGGTTTACAAAAAGAAGCTTTTTTTGCTAAGAAAAAATGTATCACCGTTCGCGATGAAACAGAATGGATTGAATTAATTGATTTAGGAGTAAATATTTTATCTTCACCAGATAATCTTGTAAATAATTTCAAAAAGATCAAAAATAATGATTGTGATTTTTCAAAAAAAATTTACGGTGATGGTAAATCTGGAGAATTAATTCTTAATACCATAAATAATTATTTTAATGAAAAATAGCTTGGGAATCAAAGATCGTAATTTTTATATAAACTCACTCTATTTATATTTATCCCATTTTGCTGATTATGGTATGGGATTTATTATTTTGCCATTTATTGCTAGGATGTTGGGCCCTATTGAAATCGGCAGAATTGGCATTGCGCAAACCTTTGGTGCTTTCATTTTATTATTAATCCAGTTCGGGTTTTCACTTTATGCCGTAAGAGAGGTCGCAAGATTAAGGGACGATAAAATAAAGTCCAGGAACTTCATTAGTCATATTTTTGGATTTAAGATATTATTAATTCCATTTATTCTATTGATTTCAATGTTGCTTTTCCTCTTTTTACCTATATACAGAGATCTAACTTTTTACCTATGTATTGTTCTAGTTGGCTCGATAGCCCAAGGGATGATTCCTAATTGGTATTTTGAGGGTATTGAAGAAATTAAAACCCTTTCTATCGTAAAAACTGTATTTAGACTTTGTGCGATCATCTTCATTCTTATTTTAGTCAAGAATGAAGATGACGCATGGATGGTTTTATTTGCATATTCTTTATCAAGTATATGTCAATTTTTCTTTTTATTTTTGAAAATGAAAAGAAAAATTGGATCCTTAAAAATGACATTAGCCATACCAATCAAACAAATATTTAAATCAAGTAAATTTAGTTTTTTTATAAGCGCAATACCCACAATCTATCAAAATATTTGTTTAATAATATTAAGTTATATGGTAAGCCCTGTTCTTATAGGTTATTATTTTGCATCTTCAAAAATTTATTTAGGATTTAATAATTTATTTAGCCCGCTAGGGCAAGCATTTTTCCCAAAATTATCAAATTTAGAGTATATTGATTCAAAATTAGCCTCAAAGGAAATTCAAAAATTTCTTCCAATCATGTTTTTACTAGGAACTTCTTTTTTTACAGTCCTCTATTTTTTGAGTGATAAAATAGTAATTTTACTTTTAGGAGTTGAATATATACCAAGTAGTAATATACTTCGAGCTTTTGCATTTGTTTTACCATTAACAGCAATTTCACATGTGATTGGTAGGCAATGGTTAATGGCCAAATCAAAAGATTCAACTTATGCTTTAATTCAAACGATTTCATCAACAACTGGAATATCTATCCTATTAATTTTTATAAATCAATATAAATTGATAGCAGTCCCTTTTTCATTAATAGCATATGAAATCTTATCAATAACCTTGATAGCATTTTTTCTTTTAAAGCAAAAGCATGCTTAGTTATTATAGACTAAATATTGATAGCATTTTAATTGCAACAATTGGTTCAGCGGTAATTGGAGTTGCAATAAGCTATTGGGATGTATATCTTTATCATATTTTTCTTTCAATTTCTATAGTCATTTTTTCAATAAAGACTAAACAATCAATTCATGAAAGCGGAATATTTAAATTTCAAATAAAAAAAATATACCATCCATT
>MDSW01170241.1_pt1 | contig 22396 bp, 14 predicted proteins | sample 811171 | NCBI WGS metagenome assembly MDSW01 (sample SAMN05326641, study PRJNA326480) | marine metagenome | isolation source: seawater | place: Atlantic Ocean: North West | collected 2012 | reverse complement strand
TTGAAATTAGAACCGCGTGATTTGGCAAAAGTTCCGCATGTGCGTCTTCTGGGATGTGGAACAGCATACAATGCTGCAGAAATTGGGCAATTGCTGATTGAAAAATTGGCCAGAATTCCTGCAGTCGCCCATATTTCGAGTGAATTCCGCTACAATGACTCTGTTATCAATCCAAATGCTCTACATTTTGCAGTTACTCAATCAGGTGAAACTGCAGACACCTTATCTGCGGTCAAAGAAATCCAACTCAAAGGTGGAAGTGTCTACGGTGTTGTCAATGTCGTTGGTTCGTCGATTGCCCGTGAATGTGGTAAAGGTGTGTATATTCACTCCGGCCCAGAACAAGCTGTTGCATCGACCAAAGTCTTCTCCAACATGGTTGCTGCTTTGACGATGTTTGCTCTCCAAGTAGGGCGTTCACGTGCAACGAGTAAAGAACAAGGCAAAGACTTGATTCACGGCCTTCAACAAATCCCTCACTTGATTGAAGAATATCTTGAGAACCAGGGTCCAATTCTTGAAGCGGTTGAAATGATTAAAGATGCCAAATGCGTTCTTTTCCTTGGCCGTGGAATTTCGGCACCCGTTGCAAAAGAAGGAGCGCTAAAACTCATGGAAATAGCCTATATCCCGTGCTTAGCCTATCCTGCTGGAGAAATGAAACATGGGCCAATCGCTCTCTTGGAAGAAGGCAGTCCGGTCATCTTTATCGCTCCAAATGATCATGTGAAAGTAAAAACCATTTCAGCAATACATGAATGTAAAGCGCGAGGTGCTCGGATTATATTGATTCATGAAGAAGGTGATGAAATTGCTGAAGAAGCGGACATCAGTATTCCTATCCCACGTGTACATTCCTTACTCTCACCTCTGTTAACGGTCATTCCAACGCAATTGATTGCTTATCATGCGGCATTAGCGCTTGATTGCAATGTCGACCGCCCTCGCAATCTTGCCAAGTCGGTCACTGTTGAGTAATTGCTTCACAGAATGGTGAAACGTTGTTCTTCTTCCTTCCAACTGAACGGTTTGTAACCGAGACGGTGGTTCGTATGTCGCATTTTGACGACGCCCATCTTTCGAGCGACATCATCACCTGAACGTTCCATGACCAAATGAATGACTCCATCTGCCAAATAATCTTCAACACCATATTCACCAAATTGCTTGTGGTCTTCACCAGTCATTTCACAGATGAAGAATGATGTTAATCCAAGGCGACGAACTGCTTCAAACAAACGGAAAATCTCATCACGTGGATTTTCCATCTTTGTCAATGTAAAGAACGCACCAAGGGAGTCGAATACCAATAATTCAAATCCAATTGAATCGCGGTATGAGGTGAGTTGTTTGATGAGTTGTCCCATCCAATCCACACGACTACTCATTCCTTGTTCATCAAGTTGAACACGTAAATCCGAGAGGTCGATAATCGCGATACGGTTGCTGACTCGCTTGTCGTCAATATTCATACCCATGTTGGACATGTGGGAGCGAAGCGAATCTTTACCTTGTTCAAGGGTCACATAGATTCCGCTTGTTTCACCATAAAGTACAGCGTTGTAAAGCATAGAAAATGTGAGACTGGATTTCATTGCTCCCGAAGCACCAGCAACAATGCAAATATGCCCTTCAGGGATTCCACCCTGCATATTTTCATCTAATCCTTCAATATGTGTTGGAATTCTAGTAACATCACCCATGCCGGCACCATGTGGGGGTATACCCTTTGATTCTTCAACCTCACCCTTCTTTTTGTTGCAGGTTTCAACTCTGTGAGGCAAAAAAAACAAGGCATACATTCTGTTAGCAGGGGTTGAGGGAGAGAAGTGAACGTCTGGTTAGCATCGCAATCTCCTCGTCGAGCCGTAATGCTGCGGGAACTTTTTCCAGATGTGAAATGTGAAGGATTTTCCAATGTCGATGAAACACCCGGTCCCGGTAGTGTAGACGCCCAAGTCTTATCCATTTGCCAAAAAAAATCGACAGCGGTCGATGATGAACATGGCTTTGAACTCGTGATTGTATGCGATACACTTCTTGCTGACCCTGATGATATGGATTCAGTACTCGGAAAACCAAATGACACCGTTGAAGCAGCCATGATGTTGCACCGACTCTCTGGGAGACGCCACCAAGTTTGGACTGCAACCGGCATACTCCTCCATGGACAATGGCGTTTTTTTGTTGAGCATGCCATTGTCGAGATTGATACACTCACCGATGAACAATTAGTTGAATTGGTTCTGAGTGAATCTTGGAGAGGAAAGGCTGGAGGATATGATTTGGCAGGGCCAATGGGCGAATACGCCCGTCTTGTCGATGGTCACGAATCCACAGTTCTCGGAATTGCTGGAGAAGCAATGGAACTTCTCAAGACTTTTTCACTCTGACATTAATGAAAGCAATCCCAATTCATGCTTGCTAACATCGACAACTACATCTTTACCTGGTAGCAGTAAGAGTTTGTCTTCAGCATCCAATGCAAAGACGCCTACACCCGTTTCATTACTCATCTGTTGAAGTTCACGACGACACACATTCTGGTGGGTATCCATATGCACCATTGGCCGTAGGTCGACTATAATCGAATCACCTTGAAGTATACGCTTCGCCATTTCGCGCGTAGGTATACGATTCATCTCATCAGGTGAAACATATCTCAAAGCTCTTCTTGGAAAGGAATTCTGAACACGAAGATGAGCGCCGAGGTCGTGGAATGCTTCACCTTCTGCAGTGATTGGGCCAGACCAATTTGGCGGCAACGCCTTAGGGGCATGAACAGCCACTTTTTGGGCTTCAAGTTTAATCGGTTGTTCGGTTAGTTTTTCGGCAGGTGGCTTTGTCTCCACTTTGCTCTCAAGTGTTCTTTGACCCGTAAGGCTTGACTCAGGGGTTTTCAAAGCAGGACGTTTCGCCTTCCTTGGAGATTTTTTTTCATCACTTTGACCGTCGGGGTCAGGTAGACCAAAAAATTGCCATAAACTTGCCATTCCTTCACCATCACAAATCCAGATCATCAAGATATCCTGACATATCTGTACTTGCAGAGGTGCTTGGGGTATTGTTAGTTGTCGGCTGTGCAGGCATTTGTTGGCCTATTTGTGCGGCCAAATACTGTTCGCCGTAATGTTGCCATTGTTCCATCGTCCATCCCTCGGGAAGACCCGAAATTGGGAGCGCAGGTCCTGTCTGAGGTGCTTGAGCAACTACTGGCTGGGCCGGTTGTTGAGCCGCAGGTTCTGAGAAAGCACCCAAAGCAGCAAGGGCATCAGAAGTTGGCTGTGTTTGAACAGGTTCTTGGTATGCATCATAGGGTTGTGCATAAGGGTCGGCAGCAGGTTGTTGGGCATACATATCGGTTTGAGGTTGAACAGCAGCAGGTTGTTGGGCATACATATCGGTTTGAGGTTGAACAGCAGCAGGTTGTTGAGCAACTGGAGCATCCATTGCATACGATGGTTGGGTGGTAGTCATTGGCGGTTCACCCGAAGGAATGTTTCCAAACGCTGAATATTTGTCCTCTTCGTCTCTGTTTCTTCCTCGAGTTAACAACAAGAATCCAGCAAGGATTAGGACAATGATGCCGAGACCTCCGATGATAGCAGTTGGTACCGAGCCAAGAGCAGCACTAACACTTTCGACAAATCCTTCAGCAGGTTTCTCTGCAACGGTGAGCGTAATACTATCACTGGATTGTTCTCCATCGTCATCGATAACAGTGACCGTGAATGTCCATTGACCTGGGGCGAGGTTGGTAAGTGTATATTCCGCTCCACTGTAATCGACTTCCCCGATGAAATTACCATCGAGGTCGCTGTCGATAAGGTCGCTGTCCCAGTTGTATTGCAACGTAAGTAAATCACCGGCTGTTTCGCGAGAAATCAAGGTTGAAAGAGTAATGTTGTCGCCTTCCATCAATTCAAATACATTTGTTGAATTGGTAATCGTAACTGAAGGAGCGACATTTATGATACTCACATTGACAGATGTCATCGCTTGGGCTCCGTCATCATCAGTAACAGTAGCAGTGATTTGGCGAACTCCACGCGTCGACCACATGGCAGTCATTTCCAGACCTATCATTTCACAATCATTGATAAAATTACCATCGCTGTTACTATCATCCAATGCATTGGTGTCCCAACACACTTCAAGACTTTCAAGGTCAGATGCAGTGTCATCAACTTGGGCGTTCAAAGTGATGTTAGTGTCTTCAAAGATATTTACATTTGAACCGAGTCCGGAAATACTTGGAGGGACATTTGCAATATTGACGGTTGCAGTTCGAATTTGTGAACGTGCTCCATCGTCATCATATGCAGACACTTGAATTGTATGAAGGCCCGATGTTGGCCATGAAACCGAAGCAGTCGAAGACGGGCCTTTGGTCGTCTCCGTCCAATTGAGGTCCCTGTCCGAAGGCAACCATTCGATATTGATGTCATCACGGTCAGAAAGGGTGTCATCTCCAACAATTCGTAACAAAGCCACTTGGTCTTCATCCAAATCCCATACGCCTTGAGTATCGGCTGACAAGTTGGTGCCACCAAACCATAATTCGGGATAGGCCAAAGTAGGTGCAATATTCAACACATCCAAAGTGGTCGCGACAGTTGTCGTCTCTCCATCGTCATCCGTTGCTACAGCTGTAATATTCCGAAGACCTTCACCCATTGGAGTAAAGGTGCATGTTGGTTGAGTCAATCCTTCTTGGCAGTTTAATCCTGGCCAAGTAATACTCACTTGTTGGCCAGATGGGGAGATGGTATCGATATCTCCACTGTCTGTAGCATCGATGGTAATTTCTGATTCGACATCGATACTTTCGACCATGCTGAGGTTAAGATAAGGTGCTCGGTTGAGAACGGTGACATTCATTTCCAGAATGTCTTCATCGAGTTCTTCATCAAAGACGATGAGTTTGACATTCCAATCTCCATCATCACTCCAGTTCCACTGTGTGATACAATCAGGTGCCTCGAGCACTTCGATTAATCCAGGTTTCGATTCAAGTTCGAAACGACAATCAACATCGCCTCCGTCTTCGTCAAAACTGCTTGAAGCATTCAGAATAATGTTCTCATAGGTATATTTCCCTTCATCGTAGGTTAAGAATCCGGTTGGAGCACGTCCAATGAAGATATCAATACCTGCTGCATTGTTTGACCGGTTTGCATCTTCTGTCACCAGTTCATCAGGGTCAACAGTGAAAGAAAGAGTTTGATTCCCTATCGCTGCGTCAGCAGGGACCGTCCAATTGACGGTAATGCGTTGTTCACTGTATGAGGGGATGGCAGGAACAGATTCACGGATGCTCGTTCCATCTGGTGTGATGACTTCGATTTCAGTTGCTGGCGAGGTAAGTACACCTCGGTTTTGTGCAGGAATTGAGAATGACAGCAAGTCTCCAGGTAATGCTCCATATCCTATCGCTTGGTTCAATGTGACTGTGTCAGCACCTCGAGTTCGAGTTACGATGATTGAATCACTTTGAGCAATCAAATCGATTGCAACGACATTCAAGTCAATGACAACCGTAGTAGCCCCGATTATTTCGTTAACCGGGTCCCAAACAATAACGCCATTACTGGAAAAGTCATCGCTTGAAGGAGTGGAATCAATTCCATTTGAAACATTGAGTGTATAATCTACAACACCCGATCCATCGGTTGTTGGATTTGCTAAGAGATTCGTAGATTCATACCGAACTTGCATGTTGGTATTGCCTTGGGGAGTACCACCTGGCGAGGTTGCATAGGTCGCAGTAACGGTTTGTTCTGAGTTTGGAAGTGTTGCTAAGAATTGCAAGTCAACATCAACAGCAATATTCCGAGTACCGGGAGTTGAAGTGTCAGAAACACCGTATGAATCTGTAGGTGAATACGATTTCAACAGCCAGTCAATGGTAAAACCTGCTGAGTTAGAAACTCTCATCCAAGCATTGTAACGCACTGCTGGACAGTACCAATTGTATCCTTGAGAGACACCTGTTTCATTCCATTCATTGATTTTAAATGAATCATCGCAGCCTGTGTATGTGATTGAATCAGTCCCGTCGGTTGGGATACCGGCAGCAGTGATTTGCCAACTGCTGTTTTCAGGGCCGGCGGTATCGAATTCTGATGGGTCAAAATAATCAGAACTGCCACTTACGGCAGTGGAAGCGAAGAATGGCATATACCACTGGTCGCCTGTGTGTAATGGGAAGTCATACTTTTCTTTGGCAGGAGAATAGGTGGTGTCAAAAGTAATTTCAGCAATGTCTTGTTCAAGGAATCCAAGATTGAATGGCCGGAATTTCACATCGAGCGTAAACTCAGAATTCATAACCCCAAGGTCCCGAACACGAACCAGGTCTTCCCCTTCGTAGCCAATGTTGAGCCTTCCACTGACACCTTCTAGAGTTGCTCCACTGTTTCCGGAGGTGAAATCGCCATCCAGTTTGAGTTTGTAAGCAAGCGTCTGGATTCCATTTTCAGTAATGAAAAGAATATCTTCCACGGTATAGGTTGTATCGCCAGTAAGGGTGTTGAGGGTTGCTGAAACGTTTGCTTGTGCTATGAGTTGGGCAACGTCGAATTTGGTTTCATAGACCCATTCATCACCAATTCTCCATGTAGGGACATCGATGTCTTTGTTCCAGCCTTCAGCAGATTGAATTTCATATTCTGAAAGTTCAATTGTGTGATGAGACACCATGCTCGTCATAGGAGCAGCCAACATTAGAAATATCAATCCAAAGACAACTGGGCCAAAGCGATTCATACTACTCCGAGAGCGTTCTCCTACTTGAGAGCCTTGATTCTCCGTCCCGTAGGGACGACTCAAGGATGTGAGGACTGAGCTTCCAGATATTGCTGGCCGTAATGAGACCACTGTTCTTCGGTCCAACCCTCGGGCAACCCACCTTCGGGTAATGCAGGTGCTTGTGATTCAACCATTGGTTCTTGAGGTGTTGAAGCGAGTTCTGGTGTCGCTTTAGTTTGCGAAATTGTATCGGATTGTGGCATGTCCTCAGGTGTTTCTAATAATGCTGTAAACATGAGGTCGGAAGGTGGAGTCTTAGGGCGTCGTGTCTGTGCTTCATCAACCAAGGATTGAGACTCGAATGCATGTTCAGACAAATCATCTCCTTCAAGGCCTTCTTGTTGCCAAGGGTCATCGCCAGGGCTGGTTTTCTTGCGACGTGTAAACAAGGCTAAAACCAACAAAGTCGCCAGCAGTAAGCCAATTTGTGCCCATGGATTTGCTTCATCACCGATTAACGCTGCACCAACTTGCTCAATCGAAGTTCGTTCAGGAGGTGCAACTTCGACAATCATCGTTGCTTGTCCGGGCCGTTCAGGGTTCTCGTCCCATGCCATTGCTTTGACACGAACTGTGTCTGCCTCTCGGAAAATGTGCGTAACTGTTGAGCCAACCAAGTCTGCATCGTTGTCTTTGATTCCATCTCCGTTACTGTCAACGGTGATGTCCAAATCCCAAACAATGGTTAATCCTTCTAAATCATTCAGTGAATCAGTCGTTTGTTCAGCATTGAGGAAACATTCTCGATAGGCAATACAGTCGATATTTTGTAATCGAACAATCGGTGGCATGTTGAGGACTTCGACAGTGAGAACTTCACTTGATTGTGCCCCATCATCATCCGTTACGTGGTAAATAATAGTGTGCGAACCACTTCGATTCCAAGCATATTCCAGGAGATCTCCTTGCACGTCACAATCATCATCTGCTCCACCCAAGTCATCACTGTCAATTCCTGGGTCGATATCCCAGCATTTGACGAGGTTGGGGATATCACTTTCTGTATCGGTAGAATTACCCACAATGGTAATGCTTTGTCCCTCTGCTATTGGCAACAGCGAAACCAGAGGCTCGATGACAGGTGGTACATTTCGAATGTTAATCCATCGCTCTTCGATTTGGCTTGCTTCACCATCCGTATCACTCACTTCGAGTCGAATAGTATGCAGCCCCGAGGTATCCCATTGCATCGGATAGGTCGAAATCCGTCCTGAAAAAGTGTACATCAGAGAGGGTTGTTCACCGTCGGGCCACCATGTGTGAGTCAAACTTTCCAAGTCATCAATCGAGTCGAGTGCCTGTCCTTTAACAATGACTTCTTCATCTTCATCCAAATGCCAAATTTGTTGCTCATCACTTTCAAGGAACTGGCTGTTTTTCTGCAGGGCAATCGAGGCACTGTGCGGTGCAATATTGGTAAATCGGATATCATATGTGGCAACGGTTGTTTCTGAATCATCATCGGTGGCCACTGCGGTAAATGTATGCCATCCCTCTGTTGGAGCAGTGGTGGTACAAACACGGGTGTAGTAGCCTTCATTGCACAAAGCATCTGGCCAATGTATATCCACTACACCTGGCCAAACATCTTCTGAATCCGAATCATTTGCAAATGCGTAAAGTGTAATGGGATGCTCCACTTTCGCCTCACTGCGTGCGCTTACTATTTTTATTTCAGGATGCCTGTTGCCAATTGTTACCATCAAGGTCCCGGTTTGTTCATCGCGTTCTTCATCGATAACGGTCACTTCAACAGGGTAATCACCATCATCCATCCAAGTCCAATTCACTAAACATGAAGAAGACGGAATAGATTGCCAAGCCCATGTTCGCGAACCATCATCGTATGGGATGTTGAATACGCAAGAAACATCTCCGCCATCTTCATCAAAACTCTGGTTTGCTTCAAGTTGAATTCGTTCAAGCGTAAGTGCAGATGAATCCACGAGTTGCGGTGTAGGAAGGCGGCCAACAAACATCGAGAGTTCAGCATAATTATTGCTTGTATCCGAATCTGCGGAATTGGTTCCATCAGGGTCTGCTTGCCACGACACAGGAACGATACCAATGGCTTGGTCAGTTGGAACGACCCATGTGAAGTTGACTTTGTGGGCTTCATAGGTAGCCAGAGATGGCAATGGGTGAGATGAGGTTTGACCATCAGGATGAGTGATGCTCATTGTCGTCGGGGTGCTGGATGTAATCCCTCTATTTTGAACGGCAACTTCGACTAATAATTCATCACCAGGTAAGATATTCCATCCCGATAATGAGTTTAATTCCGTAACAACTCCGCTTCGGTTACGCAAGACTTTTGCAAAACTTTCGCTTGAAATCAAATCCAATCCGACCAAGAATTCGTCAAGTGTTAACGTTGAAGAACCAACTTTATTTCCAAAAGAAGAAAAAGAAGAAGGTTGAACTCGCGCTACAATTCCAAGGCTTGCCCAGTCAAGTGCTGAACTGGATGAATCTTTGGCTTGGCCCATATTCATGACCGTGTGAGCACTTCCATTACTGGCAGTTACCACTTGTACAACATTGTTCATCGCCTCATGGTGTATCTCCAAAGGAATGCCATCTATTGTTGAGAAACAATCAGAGGAGGCATTGACCCAAACAGCCATGGGTGTGTTGAGTGCAGTAATTTCGTTTTCTAGGTCAACAGTAAGGCAGTCATCTCGTGTTCCTGGATGATTATACTGGTCAACACCTGCAGAATCCAACGGTATGTATCTTTTGAGTCGGAAGTCGATGACTAAACCAATATCATCCTCGGTGTGAAGCCAAGCATAGTTTCGAGCTTCAGGACAATACCAACGGTAACCACTTTGGTCTCCATCGCTGTTGATGGAAGTCAATTCGTATGAAGCATTACAGCCTCCATAGCCAATAGTTTCCCCGTAACTGTTTCGAGGTCGTCCAAGGTCGGTGACTTCCCAAGTTGTGCTGTTGGTGTCAGAAGTTGGGACTGGGAATGGAGTGATATAATCGCTTGAGCCTGACCAAGCGGAGGATGAGGTCGTTGTTGTCGTCCACTGTTCATCGGCTCGAAGAGGGAAATCATAGACTTCATTGACTGGACTGTAGGTGTTTGTAATTGTAATGTCTCCAAGAACTTGAGCAAGGCTCGAGAGGCCATATGGAACGAATCGAATATACAATTCGAGATCACTTCGCATCGATGAAAGGTCGCTGACTCGCAGATATTCTGTTTGTTCAAATGTGATGTAGACATTGCCACTGTATCCGTCCAGCGAAACACCGGATTTGTCGAAGTTGGCAGTTGTTCGCAAGGTATAGGCAAGAACAGACATGTTGTCTACTGTTCGTTCGGTGATGGCTGTAACTTCAGCAGTTGTATCACCGTAGATTTCTCCAACGGTTGCTTGAACACCCGAATCAGTGACGAGTTTTGTAGGGTCAAATGTCCCTGAATAGACCCATTTGTCGCCAATTCTCCAAGTAGGGACATCTTGAACACCAGGGTCTTCTGATGCAAATTGAATCGTTGGACTGTCTTCCAAAGTCGGGACGGAAAGCAGAGGTTGTTGGGAAGCAAGGCACATCAACAATACCAGCATCAAAGCAGATGCAAGTCGAGTCGAGCCTTTGCCCATGGTTGACCACGTTCGGTATAGAACATCAACGCTTCTCTTGCCATCAACGGCAAAATCACAGAAGGTCGGCTAATTCGTCCTTGATGATTTCAACAGCTTCGAGAATCTCATCCTTGTGTCGAGCACCAGTAATAACCATCTTTCCACTTCCGAAAATGAGACATACAACCTTTGGATAGTCGAGGCGGTAAATCAATCCAGGGAATTGTTCTGGTTCGTATTCGACTTTGTCGAAAGGCAAGTGGAAGGTGAGGTTGTTCAAGTTGAGTTTACGAGGGACACCAGCAAGTGGTTCGTTGGTGAATTTGTCATTGCCATCATAGTCTTCAGGGTAGTGAAGGGCGTAGGTAGCAACCATGTTTTGAACTTCGATTTCAACTTGGTCAAGGTCCCAAGTTTCGATACCAGCAGCACGCAGGTCAGCAATCATTCGCTCGATACCTGTTTCGATGTTTGCTTCGTCCTTACCACCTGTGCATACTGCACGGCCGGAACGGAACATGAGGATTGCAAGTTTAGGGTCTGTAACACGGTAAACAACACCAGGGAATTGTTCAGGTTCGTATTCACAATTTAGCTGGATTGCGATATCCGGCAAATCTAGTTCTTCAGCGACACGAGTGCTCGCTACAACATTCACTACAGTTAGACGTTCTTCATCAGTTGTCATAGTGGGGCCATATATAACGACTATATAAAAAGAAGGCAGACGCTTATAAAAATGATTTCTTGAAAAAGAGGCGACTGCGACTAAGCGCTTGGTTCAGTTGCCCATAATGGCAACTCCTTGCACTCATCAACGGACAAGCCGACGTTACCGATTCGAGAGATGAGGGTTCTACCGCCAGCCAATTCGATGGCTTCACTGGTTTGTTTTGGATTGGTTGTTAGAGCAACCATGCAACCTCCGCCACCAGCACCTGTGAGTTTTGCTCCCAACGATGTTGGAGCCGCAGCACGGATGAGGTTTTCCAATTCAGGACAAGAAACTCCAAGTCCTTGGAGCATGATTTGATTTTCAGTCATCGCTCGCCCTACGGCAGTGAAATCTCCATCTTTCAAGGATTGAATTCCGCGGCGAGCAATGATGCCAATCGTTTCAATTTCTTTCATTCTTTGCGGATTTTCTTTCATGGCAGTTGCTACTTTAGCAACTTGCTGTGAGGTTGGAGCGTGAACGCCAGTATTGCCAATGACCAAAAACACCTCTTCGGTTGATTTTGGAAGTTGGATGGCGTGTAGGTGCCATTCACGTTCCCCCTCAGGCATTTTGAGTCGGCGAGTGTAGAGATAATCTCCCTCGGATTCAAGAGTGTCTGAAAGTAAGACAATGCCTCCATGAGCGCAAGTTGAAGCATCCATTGGGGATGCACGACCACCTTGGGCAACCGCTTCAACAGCATGGGCGAGCAAAGCACATTCATCGAGGTCAACGACACTTTCATCGCTTACATAATGGATTTTTTTGCCAGCGTCACCGTTTCGATTTGCATCGAGTTCACGGTTCTCTATCGTATAGACATCTTCTTGCTCAAATTGGCTTGAATATCCTTCTGACCACGCCCTGCTCTCTTGATGTTCTGCAGTGTTGTACCATCTGCCTCGGGCAACTCTCAATGCGGCACTTGCAGCAACAGAAAGTGCTGCTGATGAACCGAGTCCAGAGGCAGGTGGAATATCTCCACTGACGCGAATTGAGAGATTCGGGGCGCCTTGTTTCGGTTGCCATAGGCGATTACGGAGGGCTTGAACATGCGGATGCCGTTTTGGATCAAATTGCATACCATCGATTTTCCATGATTCACTCTTCCCCTCCAATGTCTCAATGGATACTGAAATTCGTTGTTCGATGGCCACTGCTACGGCGGGTTGACCATACACAACAGCATGTTCACCAAAGAGGATGCATTTCCCGGGTGCACTCGCTGAAACTCGACCCATACAATCCCCCTTGTCTTTACCAGCACCTCTCGCTTCATATCCCTTGTTCTCAGTCGTCGGTCTTTCAACATGAATTGTCGGTGCATTGAAGGTTTGAACTGGTCTGCCATTGACTACGGGAATATTTCCGACGAGATGATATGAGATGGAACACCCATTAACAATGACATACGGTCCGGTTTCCGGCTGGCTCATTCTCCTTCTCCTTGGTGGTATTTCAGGTTCGTTTTTCATCTATCAAGTCGTCAAAGCCTCTCGACTGGTCCTCAAAGGTTCCCCCGATAATCGATTCGATAACTGGGGTACGCGAATAAAAGAAGTACTCACCGGATGGCTCGGCCAGAAAAAAGTCCTCAAAGACCGAGTGGCTGGGGGTATTCACGTCCTCATGTTCTGGGGATTCTTGATGCTTTCAACCGATATGTTTGATTTGGCAACTGCGAATTGGTTTTCACATAATCTTCTACCTGATATTGTTCGTGGCCCTTGGAACCTCATCGTTGAAACAGGATATACAATTGCATTGATTGGATGTATTGCAGCATTGATTCGAAGAGTTATTTTCACACCTGAGAAACTCAAAGGAAAATCTCAACTTGAAGGAAACTTCATTCTTTTCCTCATCATGACAATCACTGTTACGGCTTTCTTTGTCGAAGCCGGTGAATCCACGGTCTCGGCTACGTGGGAGCCAATTGGTTCGTGGGTTGCTGCAACTCTTGTTCCAAGCACGGCACTGGTTGTTGGTGCATATTGGATGCACATGCTTGCGATTTCTACTTTCTTATTTTTGATTCCACTTTCCAAGCACATGCACTTGGTTATGGCATTTCCAAATGTCTTCTTCCATGATATGCGCCCTATGGCTGCAATGGAACCTCTCGCACGGGGTGAGGACGGAAAGGCTGTACCTCTCGATGACTTGGACATCGAATCCTTTGGAACGGTGAATTATACTGATTTGACATGGCGTAATCTCATCGATGGATGGGCTTGTACTTCATGTGCTCGATGTCAAGATGTTTGTCCTGCTTATGCCTCTGGTAAATCACTCAACCCAATGCAAATCATTCACGATGTTCGTCATTACGCCAATGATAATGCTACAGCACTTCTCGCTGGAGAAACTCCTGAACAAGACATCATCGCACGATTTGGAGAAGATGCAATTTGGGCTTGCACAACATGCCATGCTTGTGTTGAAGCCTGTCCGATCTACATTGACCATGTTCCAAAATTAACCGATGCACGACGCCATTTAATGATGGAGCGAATGGAGTTTGACGAATCTGTAGAAGCAACCGTTCTTCCTCTCATGGCAACCATCGAGAATCTTGAATCGGATTCAAACCCCTATGGATTGCCAGCTCACGAGCGTGGAGATTGGGCTGCTGACCTTGATGTCAAAGTTGCAGAACCTGCTGAATACATTTACTTCGCAGGCTGTGCAGCCTCTTTCGATGAGCGCAACAAGAAAGTGGCACGTGATACAATCAGTATCATGAAAGAGGCAGGACTTGATGTTGGGATTCTCGGAATGCAAGAAGGTTGCAGCGGCGATGCTGCGCGACGTGCAGGTAACGAGTATCTCTTCCAAATGTTAGCAGAAACCAATTTGGCAACCTTTGAAGAAGTAGGTGTAAAGAAAATTGTAGCCTCTTGTCCTCACTGTTTCCATACCCTTGGAAAGGAATACAAAGACTACGGTGGAGAAGACATCGAAGTGATGCACCATTCTCAGCTCATCAATCATCTTCAATCTGAGGGCAAATTGCCTGAACCGAAACACGATGGCTCCGTCACCTATCACGACCCATGTTATCTTGGTCGAATCGGCGGCGAACTTGATGCACCTCGCGATGCAATCGGTGGCGTGGATGTTGAAGTTGGCCGACATGGCAAAGAATCGTTCTGCTGTGGTGCAGGTGGTGCCCAAATGTGGATGGAAGAACATGTTGATGAAGGTCATGACCGTGTCAACGTCATCCGTTCAAAGGAACTTGCAGAAACCGGTGCGGACACGGTTGCAGTCGGTTGTCCATTCTGTTCGACCATGGTTACCGATGGTTTGACTGCAATTGGTTCGGAGATGGAAGTCAAAGATATTGCAGAAATCGTTTGGGAACAAATCAAAGCCAATGATGCAGCAATTGAAGCCAAAAAGGCTGAAGTTGAACCTGCGGAAGCCTGAGCAACCGTGAGGTGGCACAGTGGTAATGCACCTGTCTCAAAACCTTCTTCTCTCTTGGTATTCTGAGCACAAACGAGACTTACCTTGGCGTCATACCCGAGACGGTTGGTCAATTCTTCTTTCTGAAATTTTACTTCAACAGACGCAAGTAAGTCGCGGCATTGGCTATTGGCTCAAATTAGTCGAACGTTTTCCAACACCGCAATCCATGGCAGATGCCGAAGTTGATGAGGTTCTTCACCTCTGGCAAGGCGCAGGATACTACAGTCGTGCACGAAGACTGCACGCCCTCTCTCGCCAAGTATGTCTTTCATCAAATGAAGGTGGATATGATGGTAGATTGCCAACAACCTCGCTTGAACTTCTCCAGTTGCCGGGCATTGGCCCTTATACTGCCGCAGCCGTTGCCAGCATCGCCTTTGGAGAAGCAGTTGCTTGTGTCGATGGAAATATCCGTCGAGTTATGGCACGTCAAACAAAATCAATTTCTCCTTTGACCAAAGAAGTTGAGCATTGGGCAAACAACAATTTGTTCACATCAGATGCAGGGAACTGGAATCAAGCCTTGATGGAATTAGGTGCTACGATTTGTACTCCAAAGCGCCCCAAGTGCGGGGCATGCCCAGTTTCCACGAGTTGCTCAGGAAGAAACGAGCCTTTGGCATACCCTCTTCCCAAAAAAATCAAGAGAAAGCGTATCGACCTCATGTGTGAACTTCGCTATGATGCCTCAGGCCTTCCTCAACTTGTTCAAAGAGGAGATGAGGGTATTTTAGCAGGGCTTTGGGGCCCACCAATGGCTGAGGAAATAGATATTGAATCCTTGGAATACATTGGTGAAGTGAAGCACACCCTCACGCACCGAGATATTTTTGTTCAGGTTTGGCTTGGGACATGTCAGCAAGGCCAGGAGCCAACGGCCGTTGCGCTCTCATCATTGGACCAAAAAATTCTCGCACTTGGAGGCCAACAATAATGCATATTCTCATCGTTGACCTTCTCGCAGAACGTCAAGCTTTCGGGCGAGAAGGAGTCCGTGAAATTCTCGAGCATTTTGAGTATACCAAAGTCTCTCTCTGGTCGCCTCATGTTTCGCAGCGTGTCGATTATGAATTCGGCACTGTGGTTCAAGAACCGGTTGACTGCGACCTCATCATCATCACAGGTTCACGCAGAAATGTGTCGATGTGGGAACCATGGATGGATGAAGTTGCACGCCTCATTCAAACATCATCCATTCCCATCTTAGGGATTTGTTTCGGACATCAAATCATCGCTGCATCATTGGGCGGACGAGTTGTTCGTGCTGATGAAACCAGTGCCTTTGTGAGCGAAGTCACCTATGATGATGGTCGAGTAATCAATGCACTTTTCACTCATCAAGACCATGTTGTGGATGCAGGTGAAATGATTCCGATTGCTTCGACTGACCATTGTTCAATAGCGGCATGCCGACATCCTGACCGTCCAATACTCACAGTTCAATACCATCCAGAAGCCGTTTCTGCGGTTATCGAAGAGGCGTTACGAATTGGAGAGATGACGCAGCAAGAACGAGACCAATTTGATTTGAATTGCTCAATCATCAATGTCTCTGATGCATTAGTAGGCCCACTTCAATCATTGGATTGAGATGCAACTGGCGCTTTCAAGTCAAGTTCGAATGAGGCGAGAGTAATCACCAATCCAACAAACAGAAGGTATTCTGCCGGAGCAGCATAGTTAATCGCAGATTGAATTTGGTCAAGCAAAAGAAGAGATTGGTCGGTATTGTTCAACTCTTCTCGGTGAGTCGAAATGTAGAACATCAATATACCGTTCATCGTAACAAATCCAAAAGCAGCAATTGCTAAACCGATTCTTCGAAGACGCTTTCCGAGTTGTTCTGTTGATTCAAACAACAGATGGCTCGAAACGCCCCAAAGAATACCTCCACCAAAAACTATGATTGCAACGATACAATGCAGAACAAGTGCATCATACATGTTGGCAAATGCCAGGACAGTCAACGCTGAGCCTGTTGTGATTCCAGCAAAAAAAGACAGACGAGAGAGGTTTACTTTCTCTGAGTTTTGGAACAGATGCCGGAAGCGCAATGTGATGATGCACAATATGACACCATTTGCAGCAAGTCCGGTTGTGAAAATCCACCGTTCAATTCCGGGATAATCCGATTCTGAGATGAAAAAGGGAATTGCACGAGCGTGACCACTCATTGCATGAATAGACATTGAAAAGATGACCGTAAGTAACGGTAACAACCATCCCATACGAGCAAGAATATGGTCGGCGATTTTCAGTCCTGCAATTTCAATACCGTTCTCATCATGAAGTATCATTTCAAAAACGCCTCCGCAGTGTCTTGAATACAAACTTCAAAGGATTCCCATTCCATGCCCAGAACGTCTGTTGCCTTTTGAGATGAAAAATTGGCATCTCCTTGGAAATACCCTTTGACTGCCTTTCTTGTCATTCGACGTTCCGCCCCGAATATCCCCATGAGCCAATCTTGGAACACCACGATGAACATCAATGAACGAGGTATTGCGCGTCGAGGTGATTTGGTTTCAGGAAATTGTTCACGTAGAGTTCGACAGACATCTGCAATGGTCTTGTTTTTATGCGGTGCGACAATGAAACGCCCTTTAGCCTCATCGACTTCAAATGCTCGACGATGAGCACGAGCTACATCCCGGACATGGACAATTGGAAGAGGTATTTTTGGAGCCATTGGGAATTTACCAGCAATAGCATCGGGAAAATAGTCAACACTTGGCGTTGGTTTGATGAAACCTCCACCAAGAACTCCTCCGGGGTTGATTACGCGCAAATCAAGCCCGTGTTTTTCTGCCAATTCCCATGCGAGTTTTTCAGATTCAGTTTTAGCGACGGTGTACGGTGAAGAACGAAGAGTTTGCCAATCATCTTCGGTTTTTTCTCTTCCTTTTGGCAGAGAGCCAACAGCAGCAACACTTGAGGTGTAGACGACCCGAGGAATGTTTGCTTGTTTTGCTGCGGTGAGTAAATGCGTGGTTCCCTTATTGGCGGTATCAAGAATAACCTCGGCTTTTTTTGAATTTGAATACACTGTTGCAGTGTGAAATAAAGCATCACATCCAGCAATTTTTTCGGTCCATCCATCCGCATCTAAAACATCGCCTTCAACCAATTCAAGTCGTTGTTCACAATCCAAATCAATCGCATGTTGTCGAACATGGTCGACTTTCTTTGGGTCGTTCAAATCTCGAACTGAGCCGATGACTTTGTAGCCATGTTCAAGTAAATCTCGAACAATATGATTGCCAATATGCCCATTGACTCCGGTAACAAAAATCGTCTTCGCAACGCCCATTTCACCTTCTACCATGGCATGCCCACATGGTAATGTAACTTAACCTTCAAGTGAGGCTGTTCACACCGCTGGTTGAACCCCATGCCCATCCGACTGCACGACACTCGAAGGAGAGACAAAGTCGAATTCTCGACGATGGAACCTGGAAAAGTATCGATGTATGTCTGTGGAGTGACTGTTTACGACCGCTGTCACCTTGGTCATGCACGCTGTTATCTTGCTTTTGATTTGATTCATCGATGGCTCGAAGCATCCGGTTTTGATGTACATTATGTTCAAAACTTCACCGATATCGATGACAAAATTATTCATCGAGCCAATGAACTCGGTGGAGATTGGAAACAGTTGGTCGATGAGAACATTGCAACCTATTACGAAGATATGGATGCACTCAATATCCTTCGTGCAGATGATTATCCACGTTGTACAGATTACGTTGATGACATGATACGTATTACTCAAGACCTCATTGACAAAGGTCATGCCTATCAAACCGAAGAAGGCGTATATTTCCATATCGATTCAGCACCTGAAAAATACGGTACATTGACAGGGCAGAATATCGAAGCTGTTCGTTCAGGTGCTGGAGGGCGTGTTGGAGCCACAGGTTCAGCGAAGAAAGACCACAAAGACTTCGCTCTTTGGAAAGCAGCCAAACCTGGAGAACCAACTTGGGAGTCTCCATGGGGTCCTGGTCGTCCTGGTTGGCACATCGAATGTACCGCCATGTCGATGGACTACTTTGGTGCGCAATTTGATATCCATGGCGGTGGCCACGACCTTCGCTTCCCTCACCATGAAGCGGAAATCTTCCAAGGAGAATGTCACACAGGCTGCAGTCCTGTTGTACACCATTGGTTGCACAATGGTTTTGTCAACATCGATGGCGAAAAAATGAGTAAGTCGCTTGGGAACTTTTGGACCATCCGAGATATTCTAGAGAAAGTTGATGCGATGGTGCTTCGTTTCTCACTGATTAATGCTCATTACCGTTCGCCCATCGATATGAATGAAACAATTCTCAAAGATGCTGAACGGAATTACAATCGAGTACTCGAAGCATATGTGCGTGCTTTAAACATCTCACACACTCAAACAACACTCGTGGATTTACCTCATGCCGATATCACCAGTCAACAACCTCTTTCTCGCTCTTTAGCGATGCTTGAAAAGATGGGTGAAGGTTTTGCTCAAGCAATGGATGATGATTTCAACAGCCGTGAAGCAGTAGCGAAAGTTTTGGGTGCAGTTCGTGAAATCAGTAAAACTCTCGACAGTGATTTAGACCAAGCTGACCTTCATGCATTTGCCCATTATGCCATCGATTGGCTTGAAGAAACTGCTGGAAAAGTTCTCGGCATCCTCCCTTCCCGTGAGATGGCGCTTGCAGAGCCTGAAGAAGACCCACGCCGTGCAGAAGTAGCCGATGCAGTAGAACTTCTGTTGGTCGCTAGAGGTGAAGCACGTGCTGCAAAAGATTGGTCCAAAGCAGATGAAATACGAGACGAACTCAAAGCAATGGGCGTGGTTGTCAAAGATACACCCGAAGGTCCATCGTGGAGTCTTGAGTGAATCACTCTTCTTCCGATGAACTCGGCGGTGCTGCTTTCATTGGTGGTAATGCTGGAATAAATGGTGTTTCATTTGTTTCCAATTGTGTCGCATCTTCCATTGCATCATCATCCCACATCTTTTCGATATGTGCTTCTTGATTCAAATTGAGTTCATCTCTATTGCCACGATTTAGCAAAACCAATCCAGCAGCAATCACGATCACTGTTCCAAATAGTAAGAGTTTTGTAGAGTCTTCATCAGAATCCGAGGAACTTGCATCAGTGCTGTCATTACTACCGGCGTTGTCAGTATCATCGGTGTTGTCGGTGTTGTCGGTGCCACCGGTATTGTCAGTGCCGCCGGTATTGTCAGTACCATCGGTATTGTCAGTGCTACCGGTATTGTCAGTACCATCTGTGTTGTCAGTGCCACCGGAGTTGCCATTGTTGGTTGGGTCTGTTGTCAAGTCGACATTTGCACCAGTGCGGTCCCCATCAGCATCCATGGGGATGTCGTAGTATGCATAGAGTTTGGAAAGGTCGATGTGAGTATTCGCCCATGAAGAGCGGTTAATAACGTCGAAATATCGCTCATCACCAGTCGTAAAAATTGGGTCGACCGTTATGTTTCTGAGTTGTGAGACTCCAGTGTTAGCAGAATTTTTCCCGTCGAATTCAGTATTCAAGTATGATTGAACATCTGCATCAGTACTCCATGCAACAGGAACATCATTTACTTCAGGTACAGACCAGTGTTCACGGATATCGGAGACATCGTTTCGCATAGCCATGGCCAAACCAGCCTCAATCTCAGCCCAAGTTTGTGAACCATCAACCACAGTTGTAGATGTGATGTCAATTGCTTTGTTAACTCCGCCGCCGGTGATTGGTTCCCAGTCATCACCCTTCAGTGCAGTCATGATATCTTCGTCTCCAAACAGTGCTTTTCCATTGACGACAGTGAGACGAACATCCGCATCGATGGCTTCAATGAGGTTTCGATAAGGGTCGTCATGGAAAGTATCGATGACCACAAGGTCTGCTACCATATTCGCTTTTATTTGTCCAACAAAGTCTCCCCATTCCGCAGCATCCGCCGGGTTTGATGTCACCATTTCCACAAGTTGATAATTCGAGAAATACGAATCCATGATTTCGCTGTTCCAAAGGTCTGCAACCTTCAATTCATGCATACTGTTCTTGGAACCACTTGGACCCCAATCAGGGGCTAAAGAGATTTTGACACCTGCGTTGTCAGCAGCGCGTACATCGGTCGTGTTACCATACAAAAGGAGGTTCGAGAGTGGAGACCATACCAACTTGGAGCCTACAGCACCCATTGATTCGAATTGCGATGGTAGAAGTGAAGTTCCGTGAATCACAACAGTAGGTTCAGCCAGAAGACCCTTGCTGTTGAGTAAATCGAATTCATCTCTGCTCGTTTCGTCGACACCTTCCGACAGGTGAATAAACCATGCTTCGATATCCCCATCGTTGAAATCAGCAATCTTTCCGTCGACATTGTATCCCGATTCATACCAACTGCACACAGCGCATGTGACGATGTTGTCCTTTCCGAAGTTCCATAATTCGACGTTACGAGAAAGTGTGCTGTCCCATGCATCTTGGCCAGATGGTGAGCCTTGAACTGCGGTGACACCGCCAGAGATTGCTTGAACTTCGGCATACTTCATTTGCTCAGTTGCCATACCCCATCGGTTGTTTTGTTGAACGTTGTTTTTCATCCAAGTGATGCTTGGTTGATAGTCGTAGTTGTCACCCCATTGACCTCGGTTGGAGTAGCCACCTTCTGCTGATTTTTGATTTTCATTGAGATGAACATTGAAATCCCACAATGGAATGTGATTATAGTGCATGTGATTGTGTAAATCAATCAAACCAGGGTAGATGGTGCCGTTGGTTTCAATTACTTGGGCATTGGTCAAATCAGCAGTAATGGGGACAGAAGAACTCGATGACCAAACTGCATCAATCATACCGTTTCGAACCAAAACATTGCCTTGGTTCATAACACTGTTTTCACCTTCCATGGTAACGACTCGCCCCTTGAGAATGAATGCGTCAGAAGAGGAGGTATCTGCGACTTTGTAGCATTTGACAATATTGAGTGCAACGCTTGAATCAGGGTCATTTGGACCCCAGCCTGGAGTCGGATCAACTTGAACGACATCACCGGAGGAATCCAGAACAATAGAATTGCCATAAAATCCGAATTTTTCAGGAATTGTCATTGAATGGGCAACTACATCAGATGTATCGGTGATTGACACAGTATCACTTTCCCAATAATCCAAAACGATATCTGAATCCGCACTGAACACAACAATTCGACTATCTGCATCAATGACGGTATCCCATGCAAGTTGGCAAGGTGGACTCCCTGAGGTGACACTCAACTGCCAGTCGGATACATTGACCGGAGATGTGCCGGTGTTCCATAATTCGATGAATTGGTCAGAGTATGTGCCATAATCACCATCACTGTTCCAGTCAACTGCGTTGTAGATATTGTTCGAAGTAGCATTTGATTGCAAACGGTTTGGACTTCGGAAAATTTCAGAGACAACAATGTCTGAATCTCGAGCACTGACTTCGGAGATTTCACTCAATTCGTAAGGTGCGGGACTCGAAGGAACAAAAGGTGCGAGGAAGAGAACGAGAACAAGAACGGTCGTCAATCGGTTGAGGCGCATGGTGTGGCGTTCTGTAGTGAGCACATGAACTCGTCGCTTTGACGACCTCCAATGGACATGTTGAAGTATCGTCGATTTTGAAGCGATTTCATGGCCTCAGTAGAGATTCATGAACCCGAGTTTTCAAACATCATTGACAATAATTCCATCGTCCTTCTGGACTTTTGGGCTGAATGGTGTGGTCCATGCAAAGCCTATGGTCCAGTCTATGAACG
>MDSW01009031.1_pt1 | contig 22400 bp, 9 predicted proteins | sample 811171 | NCBI WGS metagenome assembly MDSW01 (sample SAMN05326641, study PRJNA326480) | marine metagenome | isolation source: seawater | place: Atlantic Ocean: North West | collected 2012 | reverse complement strand
CGCGGCGGGGCTCGCGCTCCCGAAGCGTCGCGAGGGCACCGTTTGCGCGCTCCGTTCGCGCGAGGACGACCCGCGAGGGCGCGAGGAGGCGCGCGCGCGCACCTCGGCGGCGATCGTCGCGAAGTTCCCGCTGTGGCTCGTGTGCTCGGCAAGCACCGTCGGGCCTCGGGCCACGAACGCGTAGATGAGCGGCATGGCGGCGGGGACGCGCGAGTGCGAACGCCTCCCCCGCGATCTGAGATGTGCCGAGCGCGCGGGGGCCGAGCCGCGCGAACAATGTTCACGCGATGAAAAACAGGCGCAACAACGACGAGAAAAAGCTCGCCGTTTCCCTCCGCCTTCTCGAGTGCTCCGCGTTTCAAAATTCGATTCGAACCGGCCGTCGTTTGACCGGGCGAAAAAAATCCTGACCGGGCGAAACGTCCTTCTCCGCCGTTCGATTGGAATCGCGCCGCGGTTCGAACGCGCTCGAGTCCCCAATTCGAAGATTCTGGAGTCCTTCGCCCTCGTCGCGCCATCTGGCTCGCGATTGTTAGGTTTATCCGGCCCTCGCGACCGCGCAACGCGCATTCAGTCTCGGGGTTTCGGATGGGGTTCGCGCGGTCAGCAGGCGCTCGGTGAGGTGGCGCGCGCGGACTGGGTTATTCGCGCTCAAGAGTTTTCTTTTTTCTTCCGAACGCGGAGGGAGGGATCTCGCATACCCCGCGCGACGCCGAGGGACGCGCCTCGCGCACGTCACGTCGCCCGCGAGAGCCCGCACTGCGCGCGCGCGCGGAGCTGCTCGGGCACTCGCGACAGGTTCGGCGCGAGCGGGAGTCCGTCCGTGGGCGCGCGGAGCGTCGCGACCGCGGGTCACGCGGACCGTCGCTTCGGGGCGGGGCGTGATCCAACAACCCGTTTTCTCGCCACCGACGCGTGGCGCGCGCGCTCGCGGGCGCGGATAACGGACGCTCGAGGCGGCGCTCGATACCCTCGGTCGCGCCTCGCTCGTCGACCCGTCGCGAACGCCCCCCTCGATCGCCGCGATGGCGTCCGGTTCCGTCGGCGGCGCGATCGCGGGCGCGCCCGGCGGGGGCCCCGCCGCCCCGAGGCGCGCCGCGCGGGTAGCCTCGAATCGACGCCCCGGCGCGCGTTCGCCGTCCCCCGTGGCGTGGACGCGACGCCGAGTCGCCGCCGCCTCGTCCGGGCCCCCCGCGCGCGCTCGCGGCGAATCGCTCCTCGCGCGCGCCGCGCCCCCCGAGGACGACGATTACTACGGCGGGCAGACGGAGGTGATGCGCTCGGTCGCCGAGCGCGTCAAGGCGGCGCGCGAGCTCGCGAAGCGCCTCGCGAGTAAGGAGGAGGAGCTCGCGGCGCAGCGCGCGGGCGGCGCCCCACCCGCTCCCCCGCCCGCGGCCCTCGTGAACGACGCCGGCGAGGAGGCGACGGAGTCCAACTCGTACGACGAGGACGCCACCGCCGCCGCCGCGTCGGACCTCATCGGCGAGTACAACGGCGACGTCGACGCCGCCGCCGCCGCCGCCGCCGCCGCCGCGAAGCTCGCGGAGATGGAAGCCGCCGCCGCCGAGGCGCAGGCGAGCGCCTTCGCCGCGCGCGCCGTCTCGGACATGGACGAGGCCGTGACGCGCATCCGCCAGGAGGCCGCCAAGCGCGTCGCCGCGGCCGAGCGCGAGCGCGACCGCGCCAGGGCGGAGGCGCAGCAGCAGATTGCCGAGGGCACCAGCCGCGCGGCGGCGCTCGAGGAGACGCTGCGGAGAGTCACCGCGGACGCGGAGGCCAAGGTGAGAGCCGCGGAACAGGCCCAGGGCGAGTGGGAGATCCTCGCGGAGACGAGCCGCATGGCGAAAGAGTCCGCGGAGGAACAGCTCGCGGCGAAGACGAGGATCGCGGAGGAGGCGGCGCGCGTCGGCATCGCCGAGGCGGACCAGAGAGCGGCGGCGGCGGAGCAGAGAGCGGCGGAGGCTGAGGAGCGCGGCAAGCGCGACGTCGAGGCGGCGAAGATCGTCCAGGAGGAGATCACGAGGCAGGAGAAGGAGAAGGCGGATCTGCGCGCCCAGGCAGCGATCGACGAGGCGAACGCGAAGATCGCGCGCGCCGAGGAGGAGCTGGAGGCGGCGCAGCTCGCGGCCATCGCCGAGGCGGGCGCCGCGCGCACCGAGGCTGAGGAGATTTTGAAGCAGGAGCTCGCGCAGACGGAGGAGGCGCTCAACGCGGCGGAGGAGATCGCGGCGATCGAGGTCGCCGCCGCGGAGGAAGCCGCGGCCGTCCTCGTGAGCGAGAAGGAGGAGGAGATGCGCGCGGCGATCGAGGCGGCGGAGGCGAAGGCGAAGCGCGAGGCGGCGCGGTTCAGCGCGGAGGCGCAGAAGCGCGTCGCCGCCGCCGAGGAGAAGGCTGAGCGCGCCGTCGCCGAGGCCAAGGCAGAGGCGGAGGAGGCGGCGAAGACCGCCGAGGCGATCGCCGCGGCGAAGGACGCGGTGGCGGCGGCGGTCGCGACCGCGGAGGCGGACGTCGCGAGCGCGCGGACGGAGGCGAGCGACGCGAAGATTGAGATTGAGCGCATCTCCGCGGCGGCGGAGACGCGCGTCGCCGAGCTCAGCGCCGATTTCGAGCGAAAGATTGAGGAGGCGCGGCACGAGGCGCGGGAGAAGGCGGACGCGGAGATCGAGACCGCGACCGCGAAGCGAGACGAGGCGGAGAAGAAGGTGGACGCCGCGATCGCGGCCGCGGAGAAGCGCGCGGAGGATCAGATTCAGCGCGCGGAGCAGAACGCGGCGGAGAAGATTGAGGCGGCGAAGGCGCGGCAGAAGACGGCGGTGGCGGAGGCCAAAGCCGACGCCGCGGCGCTCGTGGAGACGGCGAAGGAGGACGCCCAGGTCAGGATCGCGGCCGCGCAGGAGAAGGTGAAGAAGGCCAAGGCGGACGCGAAGAAAGCCAGGCAGGAGGCGAAGCAGGCGGCGGAGTGGGAGGTGGCCGCCGCGAAGGCGGAGGCGGAGGCGGAGGCGGCGCTCGAGCGAGAGCGGGCGGCGGAGGAGCGCGCGTCGGAGGCGGAGCGAAGACGCGCCGAGGCGGAGTTGGAGGCGTCGCGAATCGAGGCGTTGGTCCAGGAGGCGAAGAACGAGACGGAGCTGGAGAAGCAGAGGGTCGAGGAGGCTCTGAAGCAGACCGAAGCCGCGGTCGCGGCCGCGGTCGAGCGCGCGAACGACGTCTCGGCGGTGGCGATTGAGGAGGCGCGGAAGGAGGCTGGCGCGGGGGAGGAGGCGGCGCGGGCGGAGCTCGCGGCGGCGCGAGAGGCGGAGCACGCGGCGATCAACGAAGCCGCCGCGGCGAAGAACGCCCTCGCGGACGCGGTCGCGGAGAAGGAGACGGAGATCGAGCTCATCCGGGTGGAGCTCGCGGCCGCGAACGAGCGCGCGGAGGAGGCGGCGAGGGTGCGGGACGATCTCATCGCCGGGGACGAGATGGAGCGCGCCATCGAGTTTGAGAAGCGCGTCGCCGCCGCGACGGCGGAGAACGAGGCGGCGCTCAACGCCGAGCGCGAGCGAGCGGACGCCGCGGAAACCTCCCTCGCGAACGCCAACTACAGGATCCAGTCGCTCACGTCCGAGCTCGAGACCGCGACCGCGGAGATCGACCTCGTCAACACCGAGGAGATGCGCGCGGCGAAGGGCTCGGAGGTTTCGGCGGAGATTGCGAGGTTACAGGTGGCGCTCGACGCCAAGGACGCCGAAATCGCCGCCCTCAACGCCAGGCTCGCCGGCGATCCCAACTACGTCGCGCAGCAGCAGCAACAGGCCGTGGACCCGAACACGGGCGCGCCCCTGAACCCGGACGGGACGCCGATGTCCGAGGAGGAACAGGAGCTCGCGAGTTTGCTGAACGAGGTGATGGCGCTGAAGGGCGAGGTGGAGGGCGGGGCGGAGTCTGTGGCGGGCGCGCAGGCGGTGAGTTCCATCGCGACGGTGCGCACGATGGAGACGGTGTACGCGGAGGCGTACCACGCGACCCTGGCCTCGCGCAAGGCGGCGCGGCGGAAGGAGGCGGAGGCGTGGGCGGCGACGCAGGTGACGGTCGTGGCGTCGATGATCCCCGAGGTGTACCACTGGCTCGGCGGCGGCGCGCGGCACGGCGACTCTGCTATCATCTACAACCGCCGCAACCCCAACGGCCTCGGCGACGGCGGGCAGTGCTTCATGCACATGGGGTACAACGGGTGGCAGGGGGACCCGCGGCAGGTGGCGATGCGGCCGTTGCAGCACGACCACCCGGTCCGGACCGAGCTGTGGTTGAACGACAAGGGCGGGGACTGGTGGATCGCGGAGCCCGTGTACGTGCACCCCGAGGCGTCCGTCTTGGATTTCGTCTTCAGCGACGGCGAGGGCGAGTACGATAACTTCGGGGGCAAGGATTACCACTCCCCCGTCGGCACCGAGCACGGCGACCCCGCGCCCGAGATCGACCACGTCGGCGAGCGCGAGGCGCAGCTCGAGGCGGAGTTCGGGCACCTCGACGCGCAGTTCGCGGAGAAGGCGGCGAAGCGCGCCGAGCGCCAATTCGTCTCGCGGCAGAGCTTCGACGCCAAAATCGTCGAGGACGTCGCCGTCGCCAAGGTGGTCACGCTCCCGCCGAACCCCGTCGCGGGCCAGGAGATCGAGATCTTCTACCGCCACAGCCCGCAGGACATGGACGACCTCGACGCGCCCCTGCGAGGCGCCTCGGACGTGTTCGTGCAGGGCGGGTGGAACCGGTGGACGCACGGCGAACAGTTTGGCCCGACGCGCATGTCCCCCGCGCAAAACCCGCCGGGGGGCGAAGGCGCCGCGCCAGCGCTCGTCGCCAGAGTGACCGCGCCGCCGGACGCGCACTGCCTCGACTTCGTCTTCACCGACGACGCGCGGTCGATGAGCGGGCGGTACGACAGCAAGAACGGGCTGGATTACCACGCGCCCATCTTCGGCGCCTCGGGGGGGTCGAAGCCGACGCTGAGGATCGTGCACGTGGCGGTGGAGATGGCGCCCATCGCCAAGGTTGGGGGCATGGGCGACGTCGTCACCGCGCTGAGCCGCGCGGTGATCGAGAAGGGGCACAGCGTGGAGGTGATCCTGCCCAAGTACGACTGCATGGACCACGCGCAGATCAACGATCTGCAGCTCGTGGATTCGATCCGGGTGGAGCAGCACTCGGTGACGGTGTATCGGGGCGAGGTGGAGGAGGTGCCGGTGACGTTTTTGCAGCCGGACACGGGGCACTTCGACGTGGGCTGCATCTACGGCCGCGGCGACGACCACGTTCGGTTCGAGTTCTTCAGCAAGTGCGCGCTGGCGTGGATGCAGCACGTCGGGGACATGCCCGACATCGTCCACGCGCACGACTGGAGCACGAGCCACTGCGTGTTCGCGCGGAGGTCCTCCCTCCCCGCCGGCGCGGCGACGGTGCTGACGATTCACAATTTGCAATTCGGGCAGGATCTGATCGGGCGCGCGATGCAGAAGGCGACGTTCGCGACGACCGTCTCGCCCACGTACGCGGAGGAGATCAAGGGCCAGGGCGCCGTCTCTCCCAACGCGGGGAAGATGGTCGGGATCCGGAACGGCATCGACGTCGAGCTCTGGGACCCGCTCACGGATGAGCTCCTGACCCAAAACTATAACGCGGAGACGTGGAGCGAGGGGAAGAGCGCGGCGAGGCGCCAACTCGCGGAGCGCCTCGGCATGACGCAGGTGGAGCCGCACGGCGGCGGGGGCGAGCACGGGAACGAGCCCATCCCGCTCGTCGGCGTCGTCGCGAGGCTGACGCAGCAGAAGGGCATCCACCTCATCAAGCACGCGTGTTACCGCGCGTTGGAGTCGGGGGCGATGTTCGTCCTGCTCGGCTCGAGCCCGGACGGGAACGTGCAGAACGACTTCAACAACATGGCGGCGGACGTCGGCCAGCGGTTCCCGGGCAAGTCCGGGTTCGTGTTCGCGTACGACGAGCCGCTGAGCCACCTCGTGTACGCCGCGGCGGACATGCTCCTGGTGCCTTCGATGTTTGAGCCGTGCGGCTTGACGCAGCTCATCGCGATGCGGTACGGCACGGTGCCCGTGGTGCGGCGCACGGGGGGGTTGAGGGACACGGTGTTCGACGTGGACGAGGACGTCGAGCGAGCGCAGGCGCAGGGGCTGCGATGCAACGGGTACTCGTTCTCGGGAGACCAAGCCCACGACATCGAGTACGCGCTGGACCGCGCGATGATGACGTACCGGAGCGATCAGGAGAGGTGGAAGGGGCTGGTCACCACGATCATGCGCCAGGACTGGGGGTGGACGGACCCGGCGGACACGTACGTCGAGCACTACTGGAAGGCGGCGAAGAGCATGAAGGACGCGTACTTCGTCGAACAGGCCAGGCAGGAGGTGGGGAGGTAGTGAAAGAAGGAGGCGCGACGAAGGCGGGAGGGGAGAAACGTCGCGAGCGTCGACGCCGCCGCGCGTCTATCTACAACTTTTATGTCAAGAGAGAAGAGGACGCAGAGACGGATACCACCACGTGCCAATACGTTGCTTGTTGGTAACGGCGCCGTCTCGGATCCTCCAAGGAAACGCTCGGACGCGCCGAACGCGTCGCCTCTCGTGTCGAAGGCACGGTCGGTCGCTCGTTCCGAGACGTGCGCGGGGGCTCCCTCGCCCAGTCCGCCTCGCGCGCTCCCCGTGTCGTCCCGCGCGCGTCATGGCGGCTTCGGGGGGCTCCGACGATCCTCCCTGGTTCGCGTCCCTCCCCGACACTCCCGCGCCCGACGTGGGCGCGTTCGTCGCCGCGCGCGCGGTTCCCGCGGACGCGGACCTGCGCGGCTCGCTCGCGGGCCCGACCGAGAAGACCGCGGCGCTGTGGGGCGCGTGCCAGGCGCTGCTCGCGCGCGAGGCGGCCGCGGGCGGGTGCCTCGGCGTGGACGCGAGCAAGCCGTCCACCATCACCTCGCACGCCCCCGCGTACGTGCACCCGACCCTCGACGACGTCGTCGTCGGCCTCCAGACGGAGGCGCCGCTGGTCCGCGGCGTGAAGCCCTGGGGCGGCCTGAGGCTCGCGGAGCGCGCGTGCGCCGATCGCGGCGCCGAGCTCTCGCCCGAGATTCGGCGAGTGTTCGACGAGGACGACGGGTGGCGCCGGACCCACAACCAGTGCGTCTTCTCCCTGTACACCCCGGAGCAGCGCGCGGTGCGGAGCTCGCACCTCCTCACCGGCCTCCCGGACACGTACGGCCGCGGGCGCGTCATGGGCGACTACCGAAGGGTCGCGCTCTACGGGTGCGACGCGCTCGTCGAGTGGAAGCGCCGCGACCGAGCGGCGCTCGCCGCCGACGCGAAACGGCCCGGCCGTTTTTTTCAAGGCGTCGGCGGAGAAGAACCCGAAGAACCCGAAGACGGAACCCTATCGCCGCTTTCCCCCGAAGAACCCGAAGACGTGCCGAAGAAGACGTCTTCGGCGGCGGCTTCGGACGCTCTGGCTCGAAGGCTCCGTTCGCTGGAGGAGGTTTCGCTTCAGATCGACGCTCTCCGCGCGTTGGTCCGGATGGGCGCGTCGTACGGGTTTGACCTGCGCCGGCCCGCGCGGTCGGCGCGGGAGGCGACGCAGTGGACGTACCTGGCGTTCCTCGCCGCGGTGAAGTCCAACGACGGCGCGGCCATCTCTTTGGGTCGTCTTGACGCTTTTTTGGACGTCTACATCGCCCGTGATCTCGAGACGGGCGCGCTTCGGGGCGAGTCGGAGGCGCAGGAGCTCGTGGACCACCTCGTGATGAAGCTGCGTCTCGTTCGGCAGCTCCGCCCGAAATCGTACGACGAGATTTTCGCCGGCGATCCCGTCTGGGCGACGCTCTGCGTGGGGGGCGCGCGCGCCGAAGCCGCGACCGAAGGCGTGACCGGGAGTCGCCACCTCGTGACGGCCACCTCGTGGCGGTTTCTTCGGTCTCTGGAGAACCTGGGTCCCGCGCCGGAGCCGAACGTGACGGTGCTCTGGGACGACGCGTCGCTGCCCGCGCCGTTCGCGGCGTACTGCGCGGAGATTTCCATCGCGACGTCGTGTTTGCAATACGTCAACGACCGGGTCATGCGTTCGGTCTTCGACACGAGCGACTACGGCGTCTCGTGCTGCGTCAGCGGGCTGGCCCTGGGCCGGGACACGCAGTATTTCGGGGCGCGGTGTAACCTCCCGAAGCTCCTCCTCTACGCCATCAACGACGGCGTGGACGAACGCTCGGGGAAGAGGGTCGCGCCGAGGTTCAGAGACTTGGCGGCGAAGACGGGGGAGGCGCCGAGCGGCTCGGGTTCCAATTCCCTCGAGGGTTCCGACGATCACCGGGTGTTCTTAGCCGAGCCGCTCGACTTTTCGGTCGTCTGGTCGCGGTTCGAGCGGTACTGCGAGTGGCTCGCGGAGACGTACGTGTCGACCGTGAACGCGATTCACTACTCGCACGACCTCCACTATTACGAGGCGCTCCCGATGGCGCTCGTGGACACCCGCCCCCGGCGCGCGTGCATGGCGTTCGGCGTCGCGGGCCTGAGCGTCGTCGCCGACAGCCTGAGCGCGATCAAGCACTGCGATCGCGTGACCCCGGTCCTGACCGATGAGAAGCCATCGTCCCCCCCGTTCGCGGTGGGGTTCGAATCGGTCGGGGACTTCCCCGCGTACGGCGTCGACGACGACCGCGCCGACCGCCTCGCCGTCGACGTGGTCCAGCTCTTCCACCGAACACTCGTCGCCGCGGGGAATCGAACCGGGATCTACCGCGACTGCGAGCCGACGCTCTCGGTGCTCACCATCACCTCGAACGTGATGTACGGGAAACACACGGGGGCGACGCCCGACGGGCGGGCCGCGGGCGCGCCCTTCGCGCCGGGCGCGAACCCCACGCACGGGCGGGACGATCGGGGCGCCATCTCGAGCCTCAACTCCGTCGCCAAGGTGCCCTTCGCGGGCGTCTGTAAAGACGGCATCAGCAACACGTTCAGCATCGCGGGGCCGAGTCTGGGGAAGACGAGGGAGGACCGCGTCGCGAACCTGGAGGCGCTGCTGGGGGGGTACTTCGCGAGGGGCGCGCAGCATCTCAACGTGAACGTGCTGACGCGGGAGACGCTGATCGAGGCGATGAACGATCCGGGGAAGCACCCGGACCTCACCGTGCGCGTGAGCGGGTACGCCGTCAACTTCGACAAACTCTCGGTCGAGCACCAGAGGGAGGTCATCGCGAGGACCTTCCACGAGGCCGTGTGATTGATGAGAGACGCCATCTATCTACTGTGCGGAGAGGGGGGGGAGCGATGCACTCCACGAAGGCTTGGAGAAGAAGAGACTTCTTTGCGCGAACGGGGTGTACCCGGGTCGGATGACCCCGTTCGTTCACGCGTCATCGCGAGAGACCAAACGAGTGAAGAGAAGACTTCTTAGGCTGAAAAAAAACCGACTCGCCGGGACTCGACTCGTCCGTCGTCGCATCGCCGACACCCGCCGCGCCGAGGTCCGGGACGACTCGTCTCGACCTCCCCCGCCGCCGCTCGTATACGATACAGCCGTCCGCCTCCTGTACGCGCTTCTTTATCCTCGCCCTCTCGCGTCGTCTCTCCTCCACTCGCGCCGGGGGCGGGGGCGCGCGGGTGCGCGCTCTGGTCTCGGCGCGATGGCGTACCGGCGCTTGGTGGCGGAGGCGCTGGCGGCGCTGGACGAGGAGGCCTCCGGGCGCGTGGTCGAGCTCGGGTCGCGCGGGTCCGCGCCCCCCGCGGAACCTCGCGGGTGGCGCTGCGCGGACGTCGGCGGGTGGATCCGGAAGCACCGCGCCCACCTCCCCGAGTCGGACGCGTGGGACTGGTACGAGCGCGTGCGCCGCGCGATCAACAAGCTCGCGTGCGACGGCGCGGTGCACATGTACGCGGTGGACCGGTTCCGGCTCGTCGTCCCGGTCGCCGACGTGACGTACGCGCTCCGCGTGCGGTGCGAGGACGGGGAGACGATCCCGCTGATCGTCCCGCGCTCGTGCGACGACCGCCGGCTCAGGGCGCTCATCAGCCGCGCCACGGGCGGCCGCGTCCCCCCCGAGCGCGTCGAGGTGGAGTACCCCCGGCGCGCCCCCGCCCCCGCGTCGGCCGCCCGCGCGTCCGACGCCCTCGTCGAATCGCGCGGCTTGCGCGACGGCGACGAGATCCGCGTGCGCGTCGTCAAGAGCCAGACGGCCGTCGCGCGCGCGCCCTCGGGCCCCGACGCCGCCCCGCGCGACGACGTCGTCGATCTCGTCTCCGACGAGGAGGCGCCCTCGCCCGCCGCGAGGGTCGCGCGAACGACCGACCCCGACCGCTCCCCGGACGCCGCGAGCGCGCACGAGGTGATCGAGCTCGAGGCGGAGGGCGAGGACGGGTGGAACGACGACCGCGACGGGTGGGTCAATCTCGTCGCGGGAGACGAGACCCGCGACGACGACCACCGGCGGGGACCACCGGAGCAAAAAACGCTCCCGGGTGATACGAATACGACCGCCGCCGTCGAGGGCGGCTCGAACGCGCCCCCCCCGAACGCGGCCCCCCCGAACGCGCCCCCCCCGAACGCGGCCGGCCGAGGTCGTCCCGAAGGAGGAAGAAGACGCGGCGCCCTCGAGACGTTCGCGTCCGACGACGAGGCGGACGACGCCGCGGCTTTGGACCCGACCTCGAGCGTCTTCTCCCCGTCGGCGGCGTTCGTCACCAACCCGCGCGTGGTCGCCCTCGAGTCCGAGTCCGATTCCGGGGCGCGCGAGGGTTCGAAGGGTTTGAGGTTCTCCGGCGGCGCCTCGTCGGACCCCGACGGGTCCTCGTCGGCGTTGACCGGCTCCGAGACGGCTTCCGACGTCGAGGCGTCGTCCGACCTCGAGGCGGCGTCCCCCGCGGGGCGTCTGCACGCGCAGGTGCGTCGCTTCGCCGCGTCGGCGGGCGTCTCCCCCGAGGACGCGGCGGATCGCGACGCGACGGTTCGGACGATCCGCGAGAGCGTCGCGCGCGTCTACCCCTCCGCGCGCGTGGAGGTGTTCGGTTCCGGCGCGACGGGGTTGGCGCTCAGGGAGGCGGACATCGACCTGGTCGTCCTGGGCGTGGGCCCCGAGGCGAGCGCCCGGGGCGGCGGGTTCGACCGGAGCGACCGCGGCGAGCTGGTGCGCGTGTTGCGCCGCGTCGAGAAACAGCTGCGCAAGGACCGCGTGGTGAGGAGCGCGTGCGGGATTTACACCGCCAAGGTGCCGATCATCAAGGCGTGCGCCGGCGCGTACGACGTGGACATCTCGGTCGGGGTCACCAACGGCCTGGACGCGGTGGCGTGGATCCGGAGGCAGGCGGAGGGGTTTCACGCGCTGCGGCCTCTGGTGCTATACCTCAAGCGGCTTCTCAAGACGCACGGGCTCGACGACGCGAGCACCGGGGGGTGCGGCGGGTACCTGCTCGTGAGCCTCGTCGTCAGCCACCTCAAGCAGAGCGGCGAGCGGATGAAGGAAACGACGAAGGAAACGACGGGCGGTCGAGGTCAAGGTGTAGGCCGGTCGACCTCCTCCTCCGCGTCTCCCCCCGGGTCTCCGTCTCCGTCCCTCGGGGAGCATCTGTTGGGTTTTCTGCGTCGGTTCGGGGACGACTTCGATTACCAGCGCGTCGCCGTCGCGGCGAACCGCGACGCGGGGACGTGCTCGGCGAGCCTCCTCGTCGTCCACCCGGGGCCCTTCGGCCGGAAACCGTGCGTCCTCGCGGAGGACCCGCAGGAGGCGGGCCGGAACATCACCGCGAGCGCGTACAGGTTCAGGCAGGTCAGAGCGCTGTTCAGGGCGGCGAGGGCCGCGATGCTCGCCGCGGGGGGGGACCTCTCGTTCGTTCCGGAACTCGCCGAGACCCTCGGAGGAACCCCCGGGAACGGCGGCGGCCCCGGGAACGGCCCCGGCGGCGAACGCGGCGAGCGCGGGACCGCGAACGCGAACAATGTCGGAGGGAACGCCGCGAACGATCGCGTGTGGCGGCGGCCGATGGGGGTCGCCGGCGTCGGCGCGGGGGTCGGATTTTTACCGCCGGGGGTCGAGGTCAAGGTTGGCGACAAGGGGAGAAAGGGCGGCGGGAAGAAAAGCCCGGGGGCGCGGGCGAACGTGGGGGCGGCGGGGGCTAAGCGCAAGCGCGCGTCCCCCGGGTCCGGGTCCAATAAGGGGGGGAAGAAGAAGCCGAGGCCCGGATATTTTAAAAAGAAGGCGGGCAAGGCGGGAACGGGGAAGGCGGCCAAGGGCGGCGGCGGGAGGGGAGGGTGGAACGGGTGACCGAACCGTCCCCGCGAGAGGAGACGCGGCGCGCGAGTCGCCACCGAGAACCCACGTTCCGGACGTTTCGAGAAAAAACACAACCTCTAGAGAGAAACGCGTCGCGCTACCGTACCGTAGAATAACAAACGCACTCTTTCCGCCCGAGCCACGTCGCCGGTGTCCCGGACCCGACCCCGAACGCGCGCCTCGACGTCTCCGACCGTTCGCGCCCGTCCTCCGCCCCGCCCCGCCCCGCCCCCTTTCGTCTCCGTCCTACCAGTCGGTGGCGGCGTCTTCTTTGTGGCATCGCACGCCCGTCGCGCTCGGGCTGCTGATCACGGCCCTCCCCTTACACTCGTTCGCCTCCGCCGCCTCGAGCATGGCGTCCGCGACCTCGACCGCGAGGAACGTGACCATGGTGTCCGCGTCCACGTCCGACCCGTGCCCCCCCGTGAGCGCCAGGACGGTGGGCCCCGCCCCCGAGAGGAACGCCCCGTGCGCGCCCTTCCCGAGGGCGGCGTCGATGAGCTCGTTCAGGGGAAACGCCGTTCCGCGAATCGGCTGGTGGATGACGTCCTGGCACGCGTACCGCAACGCCTCGAAGTTATCCGTCGCGAACGAGTTGATGAGCATGGCGGCGCGGGAGATGTTGAACACCGCGTCCTGGACGGGGATTTTCGTCGGGAGCGCCGCCCTGGTCTCGGCGGTGAGTGACTCGAACTCGGGGATGAAGAGCACGGCTTGCATGCCGCGCGGGAGCTTGATCGCCTGCGTGACCCACTTCCGCGCGCCCTCCATGCCGGTGTTGATGCTCACCTGGAACCCGCCGTAGATCGCGGGGGCGACGTTGTCGGGGTGGCCCTCCGCGTCCGCGGCGAGCTGGAGCAGGAGCTGCTTCGTCTGCGGCGCGGCGAGGTCCTGGCCGGCGAGAGCCAAACCCGCGGCGAGGCCGGCGACGAGCGCCGCCGAGCTCGACCCCAAGCCCCGCGCGGGGGGGATGCGGTTGATGCTCGTGAACTTGAGGTCCTCGATCGGGAGGGTCTCGTCGGGGAAGATCGCCGCGTACCCGTCCTTGACCGCGGAGATGATCGCGTTCGTCTCGTCGCGCGGGAGAGAGGTCTCGCCCTCGCCGTAAATGTCGAAACGAAACGGACCGCGCTCGAGCACGAGCTCGTTCTGGAGGTCCACCGCGAACCCGAAGGAATCGAAACCGGGGCCCATGTTCGCCGACGTCGCGGGGACGGAGACGCTGAGGAGAAGAGAGCGCGAAGGACGTGGGCCAGGGATGGGCGAGAAGGGGTGAGAAGGGGGGCGAGGATCGAGGAGGAAAAGAGGGGGGGGCGCGGCGAGAGAAGACCGTCGAGCGCCGGGCGCTTGAGGGTCTAGGGCACCGATCGCGTCCATCTATCCACGGAACGGCGCGCGATCGAGGCGCGGGACCCGGGGTGGGGGCGGGGGCGGGGGCGGGGACGCGCGCGAGGGCGACGCGGAGAGGACGCGCGCGGTGATGAACGGGAGGAGGGGAGGAAAGACGCACTGGAGTCGCTCGTCAGGCTTGAGGTCGACCTTCTCCTCGCCGTACAGCGTCTTGTCCGTGCTCCACTGCGGCGCGGCGGCCGCGCGCGAGAGTACGGCGCGGCGGGGGGCGGGGGCGCGTCGCGCGGCGGAGCGCCGAGGCGCGAGCGCCGGGAGCCGCGGCGCGAAGAGGACGGCCGAGCGAGACATCGTGCGGCGCGAACGGCGAGCGCGCGCGGTGGCGTATGCGGCGAGAGCGATCGGGGCGAGGGGCGATTTGCGCTTTTCACGCAACGCGCTTTCCGCCGGCGGGCGGCGGGCGCGCCGAGCGAGCCGGACGCGTCGAGCTGAAGTTCGCGCGGGCGCTCGCCGCTGGGCTTTGATTCTCCACCACGACGGTCTCCTGTCTCCTGTCTCCTCGAGTAGACGGCTCCCTCTGTCTCCTCGTCGCGGCAGTGCGCGGGCGCGCGCGCGGCCGGGCGGTCTCGGCGTCGTCGCCTCACTCGGGCGATGCCCCCGCCCGCGGGTTCGTCGCTGATGCACCGCGCGCGGAGCGCGATGCGTCGCCTGGCGCGCCGCGCCGCGGCGCTGATCGCGCTCGCGTGCCTCGCGTTTCTCCTCGTGCGCGCCGCGGCGACGTTCGACTACAGCGCGCACACGTTCCGGCTCATCGAGTGGCTCCGCCACGACGTGAGCGTCGCGAAGGGATTGGCGGCGGTTACCCTCCTGACCGCGATCGGGACGCCGATGATGGTCACGACCACGCCCCTGAACGTCGGCGCGGGGGCGGTGTACGGCGTGTTCCTGGGCGCGCTCGCGAGCGTGATCGGCGCGGTCGCTGGCGCGAGCGTCTGCTTCCTCGTCTCGCGGTTCGGCCCCGGCGTGCGCCACTGGGCGCGCGAGAAGATCCGCGAGAGCGCGATGCTCACCGCCCTGGACGCCGCCCTCGAGCGCGGGGGCGCCGGGATCGTCATGCTCTCGCGCCTCTCCCCGCTGTTCCCGTTCGCGACGTGCTCCTTCGCGTTCGGCGCGTGCCGCGTCGGATGGGCCGATTTCCTCCTGGGCACCGCCGTCGGCCTCGCCCCGGGCGCGCTCATGATGGCCTGGATCGGGCACAACGTGCAGCAGTACGCCAAGCACGGCGCGACGGGCGACGGAGAGCACGGCGCGTGGGAGGTGAGGAGGCTGTGGGGGACCGTCGCCCTGACCGCGCTCGCGGGCGGCGCGCTGGCGGTGCGGGTGAATCAGATCGTCAAGCGAGCCGCCGCGGAGGCGGACCCGGGCGGGAGAAGGGCGAAAATCAGAGACCACTACGGGCGAGAGGAAAGTATCCCTTCGAGAGGAATCAACCCTTCGAGACCTCACGAGTTCTCGAGACCGTCGTCCAAGGGGTTCATGGTACCGTGAAGGGCACGCAGAGTATCGCATCACGCCGTAATATGATATGATAGTCACATCAGGAAACCCGGAGAGTGGACTCTCGCAATCGCGTTCAAGACGGGCTCGAATACTCTCCGAAACATCAGTAGCTCCTTCCCCAGACGACCCACGCGGTGGCGCGCTCGCCCGTGACGAAACACTTGGTGTTTTCGTCGAGCGGCGGCTGCTCGAAGGGGATGCAGAGCGTCTTCGCGGCGCCACCGTCCGAGTCCGCCTGCGTGCGTTTCTTCACCAGTTCCTCGCTCTCCTTCGTCTCGCACCAGGGCGTGAGGACCATCTTCTTCTCGTCGAGCGCCGCGACGAAGCCGTCCCACGACGTGACGGTCACCACCGCCGCGTCGCGCTTCGCCTTGGCCCTCGCGAACATCTCCGCCTGCATCTCCTCCAAGATCGCCGGGACGCGCGTCGCGAGGTCCCCCAGCGCGACCGTCTCCTTCGCGCCCGTGTCGCGGCGGACGACGACGCAGCCGCCCGCCTCCAGGTCGCGAACGCCAAACTCCACCCGAAGCGGCACGCCCTTCACCTCCCAGTGGTTGTACTTCCACCCGGGCGTGTAGTTCTCGCGGTCGTCGAGCTTGGACTTGACCCCGGCGGCGCTCAACGCCACCGTCATATCCGAAGCCGTGTCTTTTTACGAAGGCGAGGGAGGGGGGACGAGGGAGGGAGAGAGTGAGAGGGGGGGGGGATGGTCGAGGGTGAGGTTGAGGTTCGGGGGGAGGAGGGAGAGGAGCGCCCGGCCCCGGCCCGGATGAAAAAAAACAAAAAGGTCGTGTCGGGCGCCGCATTATGACGCCCCAATGTGCCTCTCGGCCGCCGGCGGGTCATTGGTAAGGGAGCCTCCGCTCAATCTTCGGCGTTCGCGTCGCGATGCGCGCGCGATGATCGGTCCCCGCCGCGTGAAGGTTCGCGGCGGCGCCGACGGTGGCGCCGAACGGAAAGAAAATCGACCCGGGGGATTAAAAAAAAAACCTTGTTTCGTCTTGGCGCTCGGCGCGCTTTCGGGGAGTGCGCGCTCGTTCGTACCTTGGAGTATTCGCTTGGTCTCCTCGTCGAGCTTCGCGTTGGGGATGGTGATGACGACGACCTGGGTCGGGGCGATCCTCGGCGGCAGGACGAGCCCCTTGTCGTCTCCGTGGACCATGATGGCGACGCCGATGGTTCGCGTCGTGCACCCCCACGAGTTCTGCCAGACCATGCTCCTCCCCCCGGACTTGTTCTCGTACTCGATGTGGAACATCTTGGCGAAGTTTTGGCCCAGGCAGTGGCTCGTCGCGCCCTGGATCCCGCGCCCCGTCGCGGGCACGAACGCCTCGACGGTGGTGGTGTATAACCCGCCGGCGAACTTCTCCTTCTCCGACTTGACGCCCGGAATCACCGGGACGGCGAGCAGCTCCTCGTACACGCGGCGGTACAGCTCGAGGATCTCCCGCACCTCCGCGTCCGCCTCCGCCTTGTTCGTGAACGCGGTGTGGCCCTCCTGCCACAGGAATTCGCGGCTTCGGATGAACGGCGTCGGGTGCTTGAACTCCCAGCGCACGACGTTGCACCACTGGTTCAGTTTCATGGGCAGGTCTCGGTGCGACTTGATCCACTTGGCAAAGACGGGGTACATCACCGTCTCCGACGTCGGGCGGACGGCGATGGGGACGTCGAGGTCGGACTGGCCGGACCGCGTGACCCACGCCACCTCTGGGGCGAAGTCCTCGATGTGGTCCTTCTCCGCCTCCAGCCGAGCCTCGGAGACGAACAGGGGGAAGTAGCAGTTCTCGACGCGCTTCTTCTTGATCTCGGCGTCGAAGAAATCCTTAATCACCTCCCACATGGCGTACGCCCAGGGGCGCAGGATGTAGCACCCGGAGATGTCGTAGTACTCGATGAGCTCGCCCGCGACCACCACCTGCGAGTACCACGCCCCGAAGTCCTCGTCGATGCTCACGGACATGCCCAACCCCGTCTCCTTCTGCTCGCCCTTCTCCTTCTTCTTCTGCTCCTTCTTCGCCGGCTTAGTATTCGTCTCCGCCTTGGCCTTCTCGACGACGCCCCTGAGGTGGTCGTGGCGCTTCTTGAGCGCCAAGAGCTCCGCGACCGCCGCCTTGATCGCGTCGTCCGTCGCGTGGGCCTCGCCCGCCTTCTTCGCCGCCTTGAGCGCGGCGACGGCGGAGCCCTGCGCCGAGGCCGCCTGCTCCGCAGCGGCGATCTCCTCGGGCGAACCGCGCGGGGGGCCGAGCGTCTCCGCGGGCGGCGCGCGGCGCCGGGACCCGCCGCCGGCGCTCGAGCTCGCCTTGTTGGAGCCTCCTCCGGAGGCGGGAACGTCGCTCGGCTTGGGGAGCGTGACCGCCCCGTCCAGGAGGACCGCGCGCCCGAGCACGGACTCGATCTTCGGGTGCGCCGCGACGGAGGCGAACAGAGCGGCGGTCTTGGGGAACCTCGATCGCGCGGGCGCGTCGAGCGCCTTGGCCATCAGGGGGTGAAGCAGCGCGCACGCCCACGCATCCGCCAGGGTCGGGCGCTCGTCGTTCGGGGCGATCGCCGCCTCGAGGGCTTCGAGGGCTCCGAAGATCTCGGCCATGTTCGCTTCGTGGGCGGCGGGGTCGAACGGCGCGCGGTGCGCGAGCGTCGCGGCGACGGCGACGGCGGGGGCGTGGAGGCGGCGCCGGAGGATCTCGAGCACCGCGCTCGACCCCGCGGGGAGGTTCGCGTCCGCGGCCACCTTCGCGACCGCGTCGAAGCCGACGGCGGCGCCGTAGGTGGGGGTCTGTCCGGGAGGAGGGGGAGGGGTTCGAGGAGCCGAGATCAGGGGGGCGGGACGGGGCGGGAGCGCGCGAGGGCGAGCGCGGAGGGGTGGGGATGGGGCGCGCGAACGCGCGGGAGGTGGACGCGCGCCGATGCCCTAAAACCCGCGTTTTCGTCTCGCGACGGACGATCGCGCCGCGATCGCGCGCGACCCGCGACGTACCGCGGCGGCGTTCGCGGGGGCGGGCTCGACGGTGAGCTCGAGGCCGCCGAGCGCCGCCGCGAGGACGGCGACGACGGACCCGTCCGAGTCCTTGGCGTACAGCGTGGAGGTCTGCGAGGCGGGAGGAGGGGGCCGAGGGAGGACGCGTGAGCGGGTGCGGTTCCGGACGCGCGCGGCGCCGGTTCGCGCGGCGCCGCCCGGCGCAGAGGAAGAGCGCGCGCGCGCGGGAACGAAGCGCGTCCGCCGAACGCCGCGGGGAGTCCGGGGCGTACCATTGCGAACTCGCGGTCGTGCGCGACGATCGTCGACGCGCCGGGTGAGCGGCCGAGTGTGCGCGCGCGCCACCGGGGGAGGCTCCCCCGGAGCGTCGGATACGATCGGGGGGGCCGTCCCGCAGCCGCCCGCCGGATCGCGCGCGCCGACCGCTCGGTCCCGGGCGTGCGCCCCTCCCGATCGCGTGTATTTTCGGGGCATCGTTCACCAGATTCACCACCGTTCGTCCATCATCACGATGGAACGACCCGCACTACTACGAAGGTAAACTATCACATCACAGGCTACACCGCGTCGCGGATTCGGGCGCTCCGCCTGGATGGTGGGCTACGGCGGCAGCTGCCCCGTGGCCTTGACGTGCGCGAACGTCGCGGCGAGTCCGTGCTTTTGGTACGCCCCCAGGGCGGCCCTCAGCCCGTCCCCGTACACCTCCGACGTGTCCGTCCGCATCTGGTTCGCGACGTACCCCGCCATCGCCGCGAGGTTCGCCTCCTCCCACCCCGAGGGCGAGGGCGAAGGCGCCGCGATCGACGCGCTCTTCTCGCCGAAAGAATAATGTTCCTCGAGACGTTCACCACCCTCGTCCCCCGCCGCCGCCCCGCCCCTCCCCGCGACGCCGTTCAGGCTCGCGTTCTCCACCCACAGCAGGGCGACGAGCTGGCACAGCCCCTCCTCCACCTTGGGCTCGAGCCTGGGGTACCCCCCCGCGATCCTTATGTGCGCGTGGGTGCACTCGTGCGCCAACACCGCGCCCGCCGCCACCGCCGGTAAGCCGTACAGCACAATCACCGCGTTCACCCGCGCGCCCACCACGCGCTCCACCTTTCGAGGTCGCGAGTGACCGACGCCGGCGAACGTCCGCTCGAGGTCGCGCCACCAGCTGGTACTATTTGTGTCTGCGCGATGCCCACCACCGGCGCTACTGCCTTCGGGTGGTGATGCCGTAGACACCCAATCCCCGGGGTCGTCGTACACCACCTCCCGCACGACGCGCTCCTCGAACAGGCAGAGCCCCCGGGTTCTTTCGACGCGGCCTCGGTGCCACCCCTCGCCGAGGTCCGCCTCCTCGAGCGCCGTCTGCGCGACGAGCAGCAACGGCGGGCGCGTCGCTCGCGAACCCACCCCGAGGCCCACCGTCTCCATGAACGCGCACACGTCGTCGTACAGCGGCGGCGCGTCCTTCCGCGTGCAGATGACGGCGGTGCTCGCGCACTCCAAGCACAGGCACCGCCCATCCGGAAGCTCGGCGAACGCGTCGAGATTATTATTCGCGTCTCCAAATTTTTTTTCGCCCGTCTTCGTCGTCGACATGAATTCTCTCGGCTCCATGCGCTCGCACCCGTCGCACCGCCGCGTGCCGTCGCGCTCGTGCTCCGGGCAGTACGGCGTGTCCCAGTACGGCTGCGTGAGCCACCGGACGGTGCCTCGAGCGTCGCACGCGATCCGCTCGCGGCACACGCAACACTTGGGGTGGAAGCGCTCGCGGTAACACTCGACGTGGTACGGCGTCGCGCCGTCCTTCATCGCGTGCCCGCTCGCGCGCGAGATGCTTCGGCCGCACCCGCCGCACGTGAAGCACCCGGCGTGCCACCGACCGAAGCGGGACTGGACGTGCGCGTCGAAGTATCCGATCGGGCGAGCGCACTTGGAGCAGTGCCCCGGGGGGACTACACCCTGGGAGGAGGAGGCGGCGCGAGAGGAGGGCGGCCCGGGGAGGGGACCGAGCCTCGCGGCTTCTGCGAACGAGGCGTCTTCTTCCTCCTGGAGCCTCCGCGCGAGCGCGAAGTCGTCCTCTTCCTCCGACGCGCGATGACGATGACCGCCCGGGGAGGGCGCGCGCGGGGGGCCCCTCGACGATCGGTTCTCCTCCGCCTGGAGCCGCGCCGCGAGGGCGGCGTCGGCGTCCGGGGAAGGGAGCGAAGGGGGGGACGGGGCCCCGGCGCCGGGGCGCAGGAAGTCGTCCGGGATGACCGCGCGGGATGGACCACCGTCTCGGGGGGGCGCGGGGGCTCCCGCGCTCGGGACGGGGGGGTAGTACGCGGGCGCGGTGACGCGCGGGGGCGGCGCGCTCGGCGCGGGCGACCCGGAGAAACGCGCGGCGGCGTCCTCCTCCGCCTGGAGCCGCGCGGCCATCTGCGCGTCCGACTCGATCGCCGCGAGCTCGAACTCGGGAGGGCCGCGGACGCCGGGCGGGGGCGGGGGAGGACGCATGGCGCGCGCGCGGTCCTCCTCGATCTGCCGCAGCGCCTCGTCGAGCGTCGAGCCCCCCACGGTGGGCGCCCCCGGGGGGGCCTGCGCCGGCCGAGACGGCGCGTCGCCCATGTGCCGCGACCGAGGCGACGTCAGATCCTGGTGAAGCGTGTTCGCGGGAACAGTAACAGTTTCGGAGGAAACACTCGTGATTCCGGCGCCGCCCGCGTCGTCTCGCTCGTCGATCAGCACTTTCGCCGTCGTGGCTCCGTATTTCCCTCGGCGCCGACGAGCGCTCGACGACGCCGCGGGGGCGCCTCTCGCTCTTCCCTCCGGGCGCACTTCGCGCCTCGCGCGCCCGTTTCCCGCGATGGATCTCGAGTCGCGCGAGGAGCTCCTCGAGCGCCTCTTCGACGTCGGCGTCGCGTCCGACGACGTCACCGTCGCGGACGTCACCTCGCGCGCGGACCCCGCGCGATTCAACGCCGTCGCCTCCCGCCTCGCCGCCGACGTCGCCGCGCTCGCGCCCGCGGCCGGTGCGGACGACCAGCGCGGGGTAACCGCGGCCGCGGCCGCGGTGTATCGCGCGGTCGCGGGCGCGGGCGCGAACCCCGCCGCGAGCTCGAGCCGCGCGGAGCAGGCGTTGCGACGCCTCGCCGCCGCGATCGACGCCACCGCGCCCTCGAACCGATGCGGCACCCCCGAGCTCCTCGCGTCGCTCGTGACGTACGCGCAAGCCGCGACGATGATCGCCAGGCGCGCGAAAGCGACGTCCGAGACGACCGCGGAGCCGAGGGCGGCGATCCCCGCGCCCGACGACGACCGCGAGGGCGAAGGAGGACCGCTCGGAGGACCGCCCGGCGGCGCGGTTCCGATGGACCACTCCTCGGCGGCGTCCCCGTCCCCGTCGACGAAGAATGGTAAAAGTAAAAGTTCCCCCTCCGACGCACACGCAAACGCAAACGCGAACGCGAAACGCGCGCGTCCGCTCCGGCGCGTCGTCGGCGCGCTCGCCGGCGACGACCGCGTCGCCACCGCCGCGAAGACCCGCGCGGGCGTGCCCGTCTCCGCCCCGGAGGTGCTCGCCGCGTGCGTCGCCGCGACTCGGCGCGCGATGGCCGCGCTCCCGCCCGACCACCGCGCGCGTCTCTTCCCCCCCGGCGCCGAGGCGGCCCTCGCGCCGAACGAGCGCGCGACGCTCCGCGACGTCGCCGCCGCGCTGGACTCGGAGTACCGAACGCGAAAGGAAACCGTCGCCAGGCGCGCGGGGCTCACCGCGCGGGCCTTCGCGCAGAGCGCCAGGCTCGAGGACCAGCCGGACGTGTGCGAGGCGTTCCGGCGGAGGGCGGAGGTGAGGGAAGACGCAGGGGGCCGCGGCGACGACTCGGGGAGCGTTCGCGACTCAGACTCAGATCTGCCGTACCGGGTGAACGTCGGCCTCGCGGACGTTTGGGACGCGCGCGTGGGCGACCTCGCGCGCGTCGACCAGCGGACGAACGCGGAACAGGCCCGCGCGCTGGAGGCGTCCGCGAAGCGCGTCCGGATCGGCGCCGTCCCGGACCGAGGCGGGCGCGCGACGCGAAGCGGCGACAAGGAACGCGAAAAAGTCGCCATGCCCGCCTTCGCGCCGAGAACGAGCGCCGCGGGAGCGGGGAACGGCGACGCGTCCCGCGCGGGAAAAGAAAAGGGGGGGAGGGGAGGGCGGCGAGGGGGGGGAAGGGGAAGGGGCGGGGGCGGGGGGAGAGGGAACAACAGAGGCGGGGG
>MDSW01005111.1_pt1 | contig 22400 bp, 19 predicted proteins | sample 811171 | NCBI WGS metagenome assembly MDSW01 (sample SAMN05326641, study PRJNA326480) | marine metagenome | isolation source: seawater | place: Atlantic Ocean: North West | collected 2012 | reverse complement strand
CTTGGTTTATCTGTCATTATTCCATCCACACCTAAATCATAGAGTCTTTGCATTTCTTCTTTGTCATCTATAGTCCATACATGGACTTTTTTATCTAATGCGTGCATATGTTTTATAAATCTTGGAGTTACTATGGGAATTCCCCATTGTGAAGGAGGAACTTGAACGCAATTACCGATAGATTTTTTAAAACTTAAACCAAGCGAGCTAAATAAAAGATGAATAACTTCGGATTGACTTGATGAGCTGATAAAGTTTTTCCCTAGTAAATACCTTAATTCTTTCAATCTCTTAGATGAAAATGAAGCAATACAGATATTATCTGGATTAGCATGCTCTAAAATAATATCTGCAGTTCCTTTCACCGCATCATTTGTCTTCACATCAATATTAAAAAAAGCTTCTGGAAATGTTATTAGAGCTTCTTCTAGAAGAGGAATCTGCCCACCGCCATTTAGTTCTATTTGCCGTATCTCATCAAAATTTAAATCAGCTACTTTTTCCTTCCTAGAAGACATTCTACTTAGATCGTGATCATGAAAAATCACAATTCTTCCGTCTTTAGTAGCCTGGACATCTGTTTCAATATATTTAAACCCGAGATCTAAGGCATATTGGAAAGCAGGTATGGTATTTTCTGTGGTTTCATCTGCTCCACCTCGATGCACAAAACCTATAAATTCTTGTTTTAAAAAATTGTTCATATTATTTAACTAAATTCGCAGGATATAATGATAAACCTAAATTTATTTTACCTCCCTATTATGGACTTTGAAGATATTTATAACATTCATCATTATCAAGATAACGAAGTCAATGAAGTTATAACATCTCTTTTAGAAGATGAAGAACTATTATCACTTTTATCAAGTTTAAAACCTGGTATTCAAAAATATTTACCTAGTTTTCTTTCAACAAAAATTATCAGAAGCTTTTTAGCTAGTATTTTTAAGGATTCAGATTCTATTGCATCTTTTCAAGGAGCTTTAGCTCCTTTAGTAGAAGAGATGATAGAAAGGACAACATCAGAATTTACTATTTCAGGTTTAGAGCATCTAGATTCAAAGCCAACTTTATATATAGGTAATCATAGAGATATTGCTTTAGATTCTCTTTTCTTAAATGTAGCTCGATACAGAGAAGGACACTCAACTGTCAGAATAGCTATAGGGGATAATCTCATAAATGGAAAGTTTTCAGAAAAAGTTATGAGACTTAACAAAAGTTTCGTAGTACATAGAGAAATAAAGGGCGTTAAAGAAACTTATAAAAAATTAATGAATTTATCCACCTTTATAAATAAATCTATCACAGAAGATCATGAAAGTATTTGGATAGCACAACTCGAAGGCAGGGCTAATGATGGTAATGATTTTACTGATCCAGCAGTCTTAAAAATGTTGCACTTAGCAAAAAGAAAAGATAAAGAATTGAGCAGTTGGTTAAATGAAGTAAACCTTTCTCCTGTCACTATTTCATATGAATATGACCCTTTAGATGTAACAAAAGCTAAAGGATGGGATGGTTGGCAAGAATTATCGTTTGAAGAAAATAACCAGAGAGACATTCGAGAACTTATTACAGGCTTAACTGGACACAAAGGAAGAGTCCATTTACATATAGGACAGCCAATAAAGAACTGTAATTCTTACGAGGATTTAGCTTCAGTTATCACTGAATCAATGTTTGAAAACTATAAAATATATCCTTCAGCTCAAATAGCAGATTCTTTAATTCAAGGAAAAAATATAGAAGATACATCTTTAGGTTTTGAAAATGACTATCAGCAAAATTTTCTATCTAGATTTAAAACTTTAGATGATGATCTGAAGTTTAAGATCTTCTCAATGTACGCTGCACCTTTGATTAATAAAAGAAGAGGCCAGTGAAAACTGACCTCTATTGGGGGAAAATATATATTCTTACTTAACTTTAAAGGGGAGTGTAAAAATATATAAGGGGAACTTACATTGAAAAAGTAATTACAAACTCACTATCATCATAAAGCCCATCATAATCTCCATCATGATAAGAAAAATTTACTGATAAGCCTGCTAGAGTCATTGGCAAGTCATAACTAAGAATCATGTAGTCTCCTAAATCATCATAGTCACCAAATGTTAAACCTAATCCAGATTCTCCTAAAGTTATAGAAACCTCAGTATTGTCTGGCGCATCGTCCTGTCCTGCAGAATAAGTCAATCCAAAATAGCTATAACTAAGACCTAAATAGATTTCTTCAAAATCTAAGTCCTCTTCACCAGGATAGGTATAAGCTAAATAACCAATATCATAAGTAATACCGCTTTCTAGTTCATTTGAATAGCCTGCATACCAATCTAATTCTAGAGCAGAGTCATCACCCCATTCAACATTAGAAGCCCAAGTACCAAAATATAGACCATTATCTCCAGCTATATCGAATCCACCTGAGATTGCTGGCTCACCATTTGTTTGTGGAAGACCTCTCCATATGTATTCACTAGAGAGAGCTACATTACTTTCAAATTCAGCTGAATTAACTGATAAAACACTAGTTAACCCAACTAAAATTAAAAATGATTTAATAAATTTATTCATTTAATCTCCTTTGTTAATAAACTTAAGTTTCACTAGTTATAAGCAACTTATATGCCAAATAAATAAATACAAATATAGAGGTTTTTGCACCTAAGTAGTGCAAACAACCAGAATATGCTATTTGTTAGAAGTCATTTTTTAATTTATTCAAAAAAAAACTCTGTTTTCGTGTAATATCCGCAATCCTTATTCAAATGTTTAGGAGAAATTATGGATATCTCAAATAAAGTTGCTCTAATAACTGGTGGAGCTTCTGGTCTAGGCTTAGCAACAGCAAAGGTATTAATTGATTCAGGTGCTAAAGTGATGTTGCTGGATCTAAATGAAGATAATGCAAAAGCAGCATCAGAATCTCTCGGAAGTGACTCTTCATATACGATAGCTAACGTAGCTGAGGAACAATCCATTGTAGATGCTATTGCTAAAACTAAAGAAGAGTTTGGCTCTATACATATAGTTGTTAATTGTGCTGGTATTGGTAGTGCTAGTAAAACGGTAGGAAAAAATGGTGCTCATCCACTAGATTATTTTAAAACGGTTATAGATATTAATTTAGTAGGAACTTTTAACGTCTTAAGACTTGCAGCTGAAGAAATGGGAAATAATGAACCTGAACAAGATAATGAGTGCGGCGTAATTATAAATACTGCTTCAGTAGCAGCATTTGATGGACAAATAGGTCAGGCTGCCTATAGTGCAAGTAAGGCAGGGGTAGCTGGAATGACATTGCCAATCGCAAGAGATCTAGCAAGAATGGGTATCAGAATAAACACCATAGCACCTGGAATTTTTGATACACCAATGATGGCCATGGCTCCAGATCAAGTAAGACTGCCATTAATTGAGATGACTCAATTTCCAAAGAGATTAGGTCTACCAGAAGAGTACGCTTCTCTAGTTAAGCACATAGTAGAAAATCCATTCTTAAATGGTGAAACTATTCGCTTAGATGGCGGAATTAGAATGCAACCAAAATAATGTTTGAATTTGCTTCAGAATATCTATTTTTTCTTTTAAAGATAATTACGGTTGTAATTGCCTTGGTTTACATATTTTCTGTTTTATCTTCTGCAAAAGTTAAGAAACAAGGGAAAGGTCATCTTTCAGTTAAAAACCTGTCCAAATCATTTAAATCTATGGGATTACAGATAAATAAATCTCATTTATCTGCAAAAGAATTTAAGAAGTTGCTGAAGGAAGAGAAAAAACAAGATAAGAAGGCTTCTAAGTCTAAAGATAAAGATGCGGTATTTGTACTAGACTTTATGGGAGATGTTCAAGCCACAGGGGATGTAAAACTAAAAGAAGAGATTAATGCCATTTTGTCTTCAAAATTAAAATGTAAAGAAGTTGTATTAAAAATGGAAAGCAGAGGAGGGTCTGCTTATGCCTATGGGCTTTGTGCTGCAGAACTTAAAAGGCTTGTTGATAACGGAATAAATTTAACAGTATGTATAGATAAAGTAGCAGCAAGCGGTGGATATTTAATGTCTTGTGTAGCTACTAAAATTATAGCTGCTCCGTGGGCAATAGTAGGCTCAATTGGGGTTATCGCACAATTACCTAATTTTCATAAATTACTCAAAAAAAATGATATTGATATAGAGCTTCATACTGCAGGAGAATTTAAAAGAACATTGACTTCTTTAGGTAAGAATACAGCAGAAGGAAGGAAGAAATTCATATCTGAACTTCAAGAATTACATACTGTCTTTAAGGACTTTGTATCTGAGAATAGATCTCAAATAGACACCAAGGAGGTTGCTACTGGAGAAGTATGGCAAGGAAATAAAGCTCAAGAATTAGGCTTGATAGATGATATAGGAACTTCCAATGATTACTTAATTCAACTTTCTGAGAAATATGACTTATATGAAATAGATTATGTAATTAATCAAACTATAGGAGATAAGTTTTCTTTTGCTGCCCAGACAGTAATAGAGAGATCTGTGAATAAATTTTACGATCTTATAAATAGAGATAGATTCATTAGTTAAGGAGATTTAATGGATAAAACATTCAAAGCACTTCTAGTAGAAGAAGACAATGGTAATTATACAAATAGTGTAGTTGAGAGGACTTTAGATGATCTACCCGACGGAGATTTATTGATAAAGGTCAGTTATTCTTCTTTAAATTATAAAGATGCTCTTTCTGCATCAGGAAATCCAGGTGTAACAAGAAATTTTCCCCACACTCCAGGAATAGACGCAGTAGGAGAAGTAGCGCAATCTAACTCATCTAATTTCAAGGAAGGAGATAAAGTTATAGTAACTGGATATGACTTAGGTATGAACACATCGGGAGGGTTCTCAGAGTTCATAAGAATCCCTAGTTCTTGGGCTATACAATTACCTACCAAATTATCTGAGTTAGATTCAATGTGTCTGGGAACAGCTGGTTTAACTGCAGGGCTTTCAATTTATGCTCTAGACTCTTTTCAGGGAATTTCAAATACTAGATCTATAGTGACAGGTTCAACAGGCGGGGTTGGTTCTATCTCAGTTATGCTTTTAGCAAAACTAGGTTCAGAAGTTACTGCACTAAGTGGTAAGTCGGATAAAGAAGATTTATTAAAAGGATTGGGTGCTAAAGAAGTAATTTCTAGAGAACAATTATCAGAATTGACAAGACTTCCAATTGGAAAGCCTCTATGGGATATAGGTGTTGATGTTGTTAGTGGAGAAATATTGTCTCTTCTACTTGCTTCACTAACTCCTGGAGGAGCTGTTGCATGCAGCGGTTTAGTGGGAGGACCTTCTTTTGAAAGCTCAATTTTCCCTTTTATATTAAGAGGCAATGCATTAATTGGGATTGATTCAGTAGAAATTCCCCTTGAACAAAAGGAAAATATCTGGAAACTGTTCGCCGATGAATGGAGTTTATCTCTTCAAGACACAACTAAAATTGTGTCTTTAGAAGAAATTAGTTCAGAAATAGAAACCATATTGAAAGGAGAACAAGTAGGTAGGGTTGTCTTGAAAATTTAATTAAGGAAGTGATATGTCAGAAAATAACAACGAATTTAATGAAGAAGAAAGCAATAAAGATAGCGTCAATGATGCTTGGGTTGCGGTAGTTATCATATTTGCTTTAACTGCAATAGCAGTTCTTTGGGTATCTAATCAATAAGGAAGAAAATCATGGATGTTGTAAATTTTTTAAAAGACCGAACTAGGATCCCAGTAATAGGTGCACCACTTTTTACTGTTTCTTATCCAGAGTTAGTACTTGCTCAGTGCAAGGCAGGAATAGTGGGTTCTTTTCCTGCGCTTAATGCCCGCCCCGAAGAGAAGCTAAGTGAATGGATAACTATGATGAAAAAAGAATTAGACGACTATAAATCTGAAAATCCAGATGCAGTTGTAGCTCCTTTCGCTGTTAATCAAATTTGTCATCACTCCAATAACAGATTGGAACATGATATGAATGTGTGTGTTGAGCATGAAGTTCCTATAATTATAACTAGCTTAAGAGCTCCCAAATTTGTAGTTGATGCTGTCCATTCTTATGGAGGAGCCGTTATACATGATGTTATAAATATCAGACATGCTAAGAAAGCCGTAGATGAAGGGGCTGATGGTCTTATATTAGTTTGTGCTGGCGCAGGAGGGCATGCAGGTACACTTAGTCCTTTTGCTTTAGTTAGGGAAGTTAGGGAATTTTTTGATGGACCTATAGCTTTGTCAGGAAGTATTTCACATGGCGCTTCCGTTTTATCTGCACAAGCTATGGGAGCAGATTTTGCTTATGTCGGAACTAGATTTATCGCAACTCAAGAAGCAAATGCCAGTGATGGCTATAAAGAGATGATTGTTGATAGCGCAGCAAACGACATTATGTACTCAGCTACCTTTACTGGAGTACATGGAAATTACCTAAAACCCAGTGTGGTCAATGCAGGTTTAGATCCTGACAATCTTCCATATGCAGATAAACATGATATGAATTTTGGTTCAGGCCCAGGAGATAATCAAAAGAAAGCGTGGAAGGATATTTGGGGAGCTGGACAAGGAATTGGTAATCTACACAATGTGCCTACAGTCAAAGATGCTGTAGATGCTTTAGTGGAAGAATACGAAGAAGCTAAAAAGGCACTTCAAGCTAAATCAGCTTAATTAATCACCTGTAAATTTAGGGTCTCTTTTTTCGAAAAAAGAAAGCACAGCTTCTTTTCTATCTTTTGTTTCATGAGTTAGAAGAGTTTGGTCGTAGTCCATATGCATAATCGCATCGTCTCCTGAATAAACCAATTCGTTCACACTATGCTTTATCATTTGAGCCGCCATAGGTGGCTTAGAGCTATAGAGATCAGCCATTGCTTTAGCCGCTTTCATTAAGTCTTGTTTTGGATGAACTTCATCATAAAAACCCCAAGAGAGTAATGTTTGTGCATTTTCATTTTCACCGCCAATGACCATTTTTTTTGCTCTTGCAGGTCCAATTAACCTAACGGCTAAAGGTAGGCCGAACCAATTTAAGTTTATGCCTAAGTTAATTTCAGGGTAGCCTAGAATTGCTTCTTCGGTCGCTATCCTAAAATCACATGCCGTAGCAATACAAGCAGCACCTCCGAGGCAATAACCATCTATAGCAGCTATAGTTATTTGATTAACTTCAAAAAAAGAATAGATAGCAGGTTTGCCAAAGTTATTTCTCCAGGCCTCTAGTTTGGAAACTTTCTTCTGCTTTTCCTTTAAATCTGCTCCAGCTGAAAAATTATCTCCTTTACCTAAATACACTACAACTCGTGATTCCAGATCTTCTCTTAAGCTAAAATTGAAATCAGCTATTTCTTTTAGAACTTCAGTACTTAAAGCGTTCATGGCCTCTGGTCTATTTAAGTAGACCCAGCAAATTGGTCCCTCTTTTTTAACCTCTAGATATTTCATTATTTCTCCGATAAGTATTTTTCTGCATCTAAGGCAGCCATACAACCTGAACCAGCAGAAGTTATAGCTTGTCTATATATATGATCGGATACGTCGCCTGCAGCAAATACACCAGGCTTACTGGTAGCAGTTGATCCACCTTCTGTTCCAGATGTAATCTTTATGTATCCGTCTTTCATATCTAGTTGATCAACAAATATGTCTGTATTTGGTTTATGGCCTATGGCTATAAAAACTCCACTAGTCGATATTTCTTGAACTTTGCCAGTCTTAGTATTTTCTATTTCAACTGATGTTACTTGTTTTCCATCTCCTTTAATTTCTTTTAGTACATGATCCCAAATAATCTCGATATTTCCGTTAGTCTCTTTTTCAAATAGTCTGTTTTGTAAAATTTTTTCTGCTCTAAGTTCATCCCTTCGATGAACTAAAGTTACTTTCGAACAAAGATTTGAAAGATAAAGAGCTTCTTCTACTGCGGTATTTCCTCCACCTATTACAAATACTTCTTTGTCTTTATAGAAGAATCCATCACAAGTAGCACATGCACTCACTCCTTTTCCTAAATAAGCTTCTTCCGATGGTAATCCTAAATATTGTGCTGAAGCTCCTGTAGCAATGATTATTGAATTGCATTCGTATGAAGCCATACTACCAACTAATTTGTAGGTCTTTCCTGAAAGATCAGCTTTTTCGATATGATCAAAAATAACTTCAACATCTAAAGTCTCAACATGTTTAAGCATTCTTTCCATTAACTCAGGACCTTGTAAGTTATCGCTATCTCCTGGCCAATTCTCCACATCTGTAGTTGTTGTTAATTGTCCGCCTTGTTCTAATCCAGTGATAATACAAGGGTTTAGACCAGCTCTTGCTGCGTAGATACCTGCTGTGTAGCCTGCTGGACCAGAGCCTAATATTATTAAGTCATGTTGTTTTGTTTCTGTCATGGAAATGATTATATCCTTGATTTTATTTTAAAACCTCATTGAAAATTAGATCATGAACCAATTAATATATACAATAGGTAAAACTTAAATTCTGAAGTGGCAAAAAAGTCTCAAGCAACAAAAAAACCAGCTGAACAAGCTGTTTCAATATCTAGAATAAGAATAAATCAGTTATTTTTTGAATCTTGGTTGATTATTCAAGGGACTTTAGGGTTATTTATATTACTCTCTTTGCTATCTTATTCTCCCCAAGACCCCGGATGGAGCACACAAGAATTTGTAAGCCCATTAAACAAAGTTGACGAAATAAATAATACAGTAGGTACTTGGGGTGCATATATTAGTGACTTTTTATTTTCATTAATTGGATATATTGCTTATTTGATACCTGCTTGGCTGATATATCCTGTTATTAAGCATTTCTTTATAACAAAGACAACAGTTGGTTGGCCTTCATTGACATCTTTACAATTTATAAAGGTTATAGGGTGGGTTCTGGTTGTCATTTCTTGTTCTACTTTACTCTCTATATTTATTGAACCTACTGAAACCTTTTTACCCTATGAAGGAGGGGGGATAATTGGGAATGGTATATCTTCCAATACCTTACAACCATTAAGTTATGTAGGAACTGTTCTTATCTTCCTTACTTTTTCATTGATAGGATTGACATTATCACTTGAGATCTCTTGGACAATATTAATCAATAAGATTCAAGAATACCTCCTCAAATTTGGAGGTAACTTTGGACAGAGAATTTCTTCACTGATCGATAAATTTAAGACTAATCAAAAATTAAGAAAAGAAAAGATAAAAAGAAAAGAAGATGTTATTGAACATGTAAAAAGAAAAGAAAAAACAAACCCTGCTGAAGTTTTACAAGCCGCTCCAAAAGTTGAAAAAAGCATAAGAGTTGAAGAAGAAAAGCAAGAAGAGCTTTTTGATGAATCTAAACCTTCCGTACCTCCCAAGCTGTCTCTTCTTGATGAAAAAACAGATGAGAATTCTAGTGAGACTTCTGAAGCATCTTTAAGGCAACTGGGTGAGTTGGTAATAAGTAAATTATCTGAATATGGCATAAATGATGTAGTTGTTGAATCAATTCAACCAGGCCCAGTAGTCATAAGGTTAGAACTTAGACTTCCTTCTGGCTTAAAAGTTAATCAGATTTCCAACATCAATAAAGACTTGGCAAGATCTTTAGCTAAAACAAGCGTTAGGATAGTAGAGGTAATTGAAGGTAAAGATACTATAGGTATTGAGGTGCCTAGAGAAGATAGACAACCTGTCTTATTAAGTGAGGTTCTTTCTAGCACTATATATGATGATTCCAAGAGTGCTTTAACCATAGCCTTAGGAAAAGATATAAGTGGTTCCGCAGTTATTGCTGATCTAGCTTCAATGCCTCATCTTTTGGTGGCTGGTACCACTGGTTCTGGAAAATCAGTCGCTTTAAACGCCATGCTGATTAGCATCCTTTATAAAGCAACCCCCGAACAAGTTAGATTAATCTTGATAGATCCTAAAATGCTAGAGCTTTCAGTTTATGAAGATATCCCCCATTTGCTCTGTCCAGTGATAACAGATATGAGAGAAGCTTCGAGCGGACTTAGATGGTGTGTAAATGAAATGGAAAGAAGATACAAACTAATGGCTAAATTAGGGGTAAGAAATTTAAATGGTTACAACAAGAAAGTTAGAGAAGCTATTAAATCTAAAAATCCTATACCGGATCCTCTTTGGAAAAAACAAAGCGAAGATGATGATAGTACTGCCCCAGACCTAGAGGAACTTCCAAATATAGTTTTGGCTGTTGATGAATTAGCAGATTTAATGATGATAGTTGGTAAGACAGCTGAACAACTCATTGCAAGAATAGCCCAAAAAGCTAGAGCAGCAGGGATCCACATGTTGTTGGCAACACAAAGACCTTCTGTAGACGTTATTACCGGCTTAATTAAAGCCAACATAGCAGCTAGAACTGCTTTCCAGGTAGCCTCTAAAATGGATTCAAGAGTTATTCTTGATCAGGGAGGTGCTGAGCAACTTTTAGGAAAAGGGGACATGCTTTATCTGGCTGCTGGTACATCTATACCTCAAAGGGTACATGGAGCATTTGTTAGTGATGATGAAGTACAAAGGGTCGCTGAGGATTGGAGACAACGTGGAAAAGCAGATTACGTAGAAGAAGTCACTAAAGAGGAAGGTGCTGTCACCGGAATGCCGGGAATACCTTCTTCTTCTGATGGTGATAGTGATGGTGAATCAGATGAACTTTATGATGAAGCAGTTGCTTTTGTAACTCAATCAAGAAGAGCATCTATATCGGCTGTTCAAAGAAGATTAAGAATTGGCTATAACAGAGCTGCTAGGCTAATAGAAACTATGGAAGAAGCTGGGGTAGTAAGTCCAATGGCTTCAAATGGCAATAGAGAAGTTTTGGTTGCACCTCCTCCTGAAGATCAAATGTAATGAACTGTTTTTTAAAAGAGCTATTGATCGTTCTTTTTTTTATTTTTTCTACAAATCTATTTTCTGAAGAGTCTTTTGAGAGTTTTCTTTATGAACCTTATTTCTCAGCAGACTTTATACAAATTACTACAAAAGATGAGGATAAAAGAACTATTACAGGGACAATAAAATCTTCAAGATCTGGGCTTTTTAAGTTAGTTTATTTAGAACCCTTTAAGGAGATAATAGCCTCAGATAGCATAGACTTATACCGATATGACCCTGACTTAGAACAACTAGAAATACATCCTTTAGATGACTTGGTTGAGAATTCTCCTGTATCTATTCTTTTTAAAAATAAATTAGAGCTTGAGAAAATTATTGAACTCAATAACTGCGAAGACTTAAAAGATAAAGTTTTTTGTGTAATTACATTCTTAAATAATGACTTCTCTATTAATGATATGAAAGTTAAGTTTAAGAATAATTCATTAATTGAAATTTCTTATAAAGATTCTTTTTTACAAGAAATAAGAATTTTATTTAGCAATCAATCAAACACTCAGATTGATAAAAATGAATTCAAATTTGATGTTCCTGAAGAAACAGATGTTATAAGTTACAAGATGAATTAAAATTTATTTATGTTAGATCCTAAAATTTTAAGAACTTCAATAGCTGAAGTACAGGAATCTCTTTCTCTGCGTGGATATAAGTTGAACACAGATGCATGGGAAGAAATGGAATCTGCAAGAAAAGAGCTTCAAGGTAGTACCGAGGAATTAAAAGCGGAACTAAATCTAATCTCAAAAGAAATTGGTATTCTAAAATCAGAAAATAAAGATTCCTCTGATAAAGAAAAGCAGGCCTCAAAACTAACCCAGGATATAAAGAAGAGAAACAAAGAACTAGATTTAGTATTAAGAAACTTAGAAGACTACTCTCTTGATATCCCGAATTTACCTGATGCTGACTGTCCTCATGGAGCCAGTGAAGAAGATAATGTAGAAATAAGAACTTGGGGAGAAATAAAAGAGTTTTCTTATGAACCAAAAGATCATCAACTTTTAGGTGAAGAAATGGGATTACTAGATTTAGCTGCTGCTGCCAAAATAGCTGGAGCAAGATTTTCAGTTTTAAGAGGAGATTTGGCTAAATTACATAGGTGTTTAATTCAGTTCATGCTAGAGAGTCATTTAGAGAAAGGTTATGAAGAGCTTTATGTACCTTATGTTGTTAATAAAGATTCTTTAATAGGAACAGGTCAGTTACCCAAATTTGAAGAAGATTTATTTAAACTTAATGACGAAAGAGAGCTTTATCTCACTTCTACTGCTGAAGTTCCTGTTACCAATTTAATTAGAAATGAAATCTTAGAATCTAAAGAATTACCAAAAAAATGGGTCTGTCATACGCCAAGCTTCAGAAGTGAAGCAGGCAGTTACGGCAAAGATACTCGTGGGATTATGCGACAACATCAGTTTGAAAAAGTTGAACTGGTTCAAGTAGTTGAAGCCCAGGATTCAACTGATGCTTTGGAAGAGTTAACTTCTGATGCTGAAGAAATACTACAAAAGTTAAATTTACCTTATAGAGTGGTTTCTCTATGTGCGGGAGATTTAGGATTTTCTTCTTCTAAAACTTACGATATTGAGGTGTGGATCCCTTCACAAAAAAAATACAGAGAAATTTCCTCGTGCAGCAATTTTAAGGATTTTCAGTCTAGAAGAATGAAAGCAAGATGGAAAAATCCTAGCACTAAGAAAAATGAATTTGTACATACGCTCAATGGATCTGGATTGGCTGTAGGAAGAACTCTTTTAGCAATTATGGAAAACTATCAGGAAGAAGATGGAAAGATAGTTATTCCTGAAGCCTTAAGAACCTTAATGCAAAAAGATACTATTTAATTGGCGCATCTAATTACTATTTTTGATTCATGTTGACTAGCAGCCCGTTCTCTCAAGTAGATACTGATATTTTTATCACACAAATAATCAGCTAATTTACTTTCTTGGGCCTCTTTATTAAATTCTGCTGAGTTTCGATAATCTATATTCAAAACTACTTTTTGCTCAAAAGCTAAATAAATCATTATCAAATCTAATCTTTCTTGATTTATATAGTTATCTAGATTTTCTTGGAAATAAAATTCAATAGTATTCATAGATTACCAATAACGATTGAGTGTTTACTCAAGATAGTTAATTCAACAAGTTGTCCTAAACCGGAAGGGGAGAATGGTGAGTTAAGATTTAAATTTAGTTTATCTGCTGATTTTTTACAGTAGTAAATATTTAAAGAAAGTTTTTCCGCTGCTGATTCCCATTTGCTTAGATTGATCTCATCTTTTAGTTGTAATAGAGATTTAGAGTAAAGAAAAATGTTTGTTATTTTCTCATGTTCCAATGTTTCAAGAATAGAACTAAATGCAATTGAATCTAGGCTATTTATCAGACAAAAATTTTGATTCTTAAAGTTTTCTATTTTGTCACCTTTTTTACTTTTCTAGTACTTTGATTAAGAGTATTATAAATACTAATAATCGTATCTAAAAATTAGAACGATTAATAAGAGATAGTGGAAATAAATTATTACATAAAGATTGCATGATTTTTCAAGTAAAAATTTATAGTCCTTCTATCCAATTAAATTAATACATGGGGTAATTTATGAATCTTAAAAAAATTATATCCGCTTCATTTATTTTAACTGCTCTATTAAGTGGTCCAGTATTTGCTGATGTAGATACAACTGCTAATTTAAAAGGATCAGTTAATGTAGGTGGAGCATCAGTAGAAGTTACTCATAATCCAACAGGATTAACAAAAACTACTACTGCAAGCTCTTCGGGTAATTTCTCAGTTTCTTTCCTTCCTCCAGGTGGACCTTATTCAGTAAAGGTCTCTGCGGCTGGATATGACACAGAATTATTAGAAGGTTTATATCTTCAATTCGCAAAATCAGGACAGGTATCTATAACTTTAAGTAGATCAGCCACTGAAGAAATAGTTGTTTCGGCTGAAGCAGGTTCTGCGGCATTTAAAGTAGGCACCGGAACTGTTCTATCGAGAGATGAAATGGATGCTGTTCCTACAATTAACAGATCAGTAGCTGATTTTGCAAAACTAGATCCTAGGGTTTCTATTAACAGCGCTTCAAGTAGAGATACTCAAATCTCGGTAATGGGAGCAAATAATAGATACAACGATTTCTCAATAGATGGTGTTAGCTTTAATGATCCATTTGGGTTAAATGCTAATGGTTTTGGTACTATGAGGAATCCAATTTCACTAGATTTTGTTGATCAAATTTCAGTTGATATCACTCCTTACGATGTTTCTAGAGGAAACACAACAGGTGGTTCAATTGCTGTAGTCACTAAATCAGGTACTAACGATTTTCACGGTAGCGTCTACTACTCAGAAAGAAATGAAGATAACGTTGGTGAAGATATTAATGGTGAGGACTATCCAGCATTTGAAGAAGAAACAACTGTTTTAACTTTTTCGGGACCAATCATAAAAGATAGACTATTCTTTTTTGTAGGTTATGAAGAGTTTGAAAAAGCTTTACCTTCGTTATATGGAACTGCTGATAGCAATGCACAGAATAAACTTGACTATGTAACGGCAGCGATTGCTGAGCAAATTAAAAACATAGCCATGAACACTTATGGTTATGATGCTGGTGTCCTAAACGGTATTACTTACCCGGAAACTCATGAAGAGTACACAGTGAAATTAAATGCTGTTATTAATGATTCTCACAGGGCTGTACTAAATGTTTCTCACAGTGAAAGTGAATTACCTCAAGATTATGGAGTTGGACACTTCAGTAATAACTGGTACAAAAAACCACCAGAAATAGATAGAGCTTCAGTTACTCTTTATAGTGATTGGACAGACAGACTATCTACTAAAATTAAAGTAACTAACTATGAAATGGAAGAAGATGACTCATCTTATGGTGATGATTTATTCCCAGAAGCAAATATTGAAGTTTGTGATCCTAATAACTCTTCAGTTTGCGACAATATTTATCTTGGAGGAGATCGTTATAGAGGAGCTAATTTCATAAACGTAGAATCAGATTACTTTACTTTCAAAGCAACATACCAAGCTGATGAAAGTGAATTCACTTTTGGTTACGAAAGAGAAGAATCAGATATTTATAATCTTTTTATAGCTAGGTATAACGGTGAAATCCGCTTTGATAGTATTGCTGATTTTGAAAATGGGCTCTGGAGTTATTTAAGATTCCATACTCCTATCGCAGGTAATGATCAGGTTGATACTGCAGCAGCAGCTTTCTCTGTAGAGAAAGATACTCTATACGCTCAAAATAAATGGTACGCAAATGATAATCTAACGGTTACTTTTGGATTTAGGTACGACAGTGTGGAAACCCCTGACAAGCCAGTATTGAATCCTAACTTCTTAGCTAGGAATGGAGTTCCTAATAACTCTCCATTTAAATTTAGCTTAGTACAACCAAGATTCTCTTTCAATTATGATGCAACAGATCTTTTTGATAGTGACAAGATTGCAAATGCTACTATTCGCGGAGGAAGAGGTTTATTCATGGGAAGAATTCCTAATGTTTGGTATGGAAATGCTTATTCTAGATCAGGTGGTTTAACTGATTACAATAGATTTAGAAATTACGATTCAACCATTGGAAACATGCCTGCTGCTAGTGTGGCAGATCCTCATTTCTTCTGGTTAGGGCCAACAAGTAACTATCAAGTAAGAAGCGCATGGTTTGGTGATGCTCAAGGAACTGATCCAAATTTCCAAGCTCCTAGCTCTTGGAGATCTAACATTGCATTAGATTTAATGCTCTCTAGTGGTTGGGATCTTACTGTTGAATACAACCTTGATGAAATAGATAAAGGAGTTTTCTATCAAGATTTAGGACTTGTACAAACAGGAACTTTAGCTGATGGAAGAGGCACATATGATGGAGCAAATGACTTCTGGTTAACTAATGATGACCAAGGAGAAACAGAAGCGTTTACGATTTCTGCTTATAAGGATTTCAATGGACTTAAGTTCATGGCAGCTTATACAAATCTTAATGCTTCAGACGTATATGGTTTAACTTCTTCGCAAGCTGAATCTAATTATCAATATATGCCTAGATGGGATGGTGAGAACCTTCCTGCAGCAAGAACTTCTTTCATGAATGAACATAAGTTCTTAGCTACTCTAGACTACACAGCCCAAATCTTTGGGGATAATGACACAAGATTCTCTCTTGTTTACATCAGAAAGAGCGGAGAGCCTTTCAGTGTAGTATTTGATGATGCTGGGTGGGATAGCGTGAATGGACCTATGTTCTATTCTGATCAAGCTTTAGCTTATATTCCATCTGGAGCAGATGATCCTAATGTTAACTTCTCTGATGCAGCAACGGCTTCCGCTGTTATGGCCCATGTAAACAGCACAGACCTTGCTTCATACAAAGGAACTTATGCACCAAGAAATGCATTTACTAGTCCTTGGTATGGCAGATTAGATCTTAGGATAACCCAAGATATTGAGGTAATGGATGGACATAAAGTTGTCGTTTACCTTGATATGTTAAATCTATTAAACATGCTTGATGATGAGTCGGGTATCGTTAGAGATTACAGCTACAATGCAAGTAGACAAATATTGGTTGATGGTACAACAAACGGTAAATTTAATATTACCGGAGTTGACCCAGATGATAACCTCTTCATTAGAAATGGAGATGGTCAATCAGCATGGGGAATCAATCTAGGATTTGCCTATAAGTTCTAATCAATATTAGTAGAAAAAAACGCCACTTTTAGTGGCGTTTTTTTTGTCTTGGGCCGTTAGTTTCGCAAACTCTTGCAGCATAATTAACAGAGTCGGTTAAAGTTTGAGTGATATCTTGTTGGTTTAATTTAGCTATAAAGGTCCCGATAAAAGCATCACCAGCACCATTTGTATTTTTAATTAAAGTTTTTGGAGCTGAAACTTCTATATCTTTGTATGAAGCTCCATTTTTTCCATTAGTTTGAATTACTTTATTTTTATTTATCTGACAGAAGGAATTTAAAGCTTCGATTTCTAATTTATTTCCAAAAATATAATCAATACCCCTAGAAATAATCCAGTCAACTTTCTCCTTATTCAGTTTTATTAATTCAGAGTCAGATAGACCAAAAAAAATGTCTACACCATGCTTTTTAGATAAATCCATACAAAATTTTAAGGTCTTAAATCCAGAGGAAGTAAATACGCTGAAAGAATCAAATATTACTCCATCACAACTTCTTAAAATATCTTCATTAATTACTCTCTCGCAAAGATCTTCATTTGCACCTAAATAAGAAGCCATGGTCCTTTCACCATCATTAGTCACAAAAATAAAGCATACACCTGTGTCTTTATTTGAGTCATTGATAACAACAGAAGTCATATTATTGAAACCATCCAAGAATTGATCTCTAAATTTATCTTGACCTAATGAACAACCAAAATAAGAACTTTTTTGATTATCTGAAAATGCATAAATTGAGTTTGCTATAGAACCACCTGGTTGATAACTAATAATATTATCTTTAAATTTTTGGAGATAACTATCTCTTTCCTTAGCGCTTATGTGTTTCATATTGCCCTTAGGGATATTTAAGTAATCTAAGTCTTTGTCGCTTATGCTTACTTCTATATCAATAAGAGCATTACCAAAACCATATAATTTATCCATCAAGTTATACGTTATATTCTTTCTGATATAGAATTCAACAGATAAATTAGTATTTTTAACATTGAATAAAGAATTTCCTGTAATTTCATACGACCTAAAAGAAAAAGATCCTATGCTTTTCTCTAAATCTTTGGGAGATAGTTTTAAAAAAATTGGGTTTTGTTCTATCTCAGATCATCCGATTGATACAAACTTAATAAATCAGGCTATTAATGCCTTTAGTTCTTTTTTTGAACTACCAGAAGAAATTAAACGCAGATACTTGCTTAAGGGTCAGGGTGGGGCCAGGGGCTATACTCCCTTCAAAATAGAAACAGCTAAAGATTCTAACTTACCTGACCTTAAAGAGTTTTGGCATACAGGCAGGGAATTACCTGTAGGACATGAGTACGAAAAGTGGATGGTGAAGAATGTTTGGATTGAAGAATTACCAGAACTAAAAGAGCTCACTTTAGAGCTATACAGTCAGTTTGATGAATTAGGTAAATCGCTCCTAAGGTCTTTAGCCTTGTATCTACAATTAGATGAAAAATATTTTGATAAGGTTACTAATCTTGGTAATAGCGTTATGAGAACAATCCATTATCCAAAAGTTGACATAAATGAGGATGGTGAAAGAGCTGGGGCCCATGAAGACATAAATTTGATCACATTATTAATTGGAGGCCATCAGCCAGGATTAGAAATTAAACTTAAAGATGGAAGTTGGTTACCTGTATCAAGTCAAAGGGATACTATTGTTTGTAATGTTGGAGATATGCTACAAAGACTATGTAATCATAAGTTAGTATCCACTACGCATAGAGTCGTTGCGACTAAAGATACTTGCAATCAATCTAGATATTCTATTCCTTTTTTTGTTCATCCTAATCCAGATTGGTATATTAAAACCTTAGAAACTTGTGTATCAAAAGATAACCCGAATAGGTATCCAGAAGGTATACTGGCAGAAGATTATTTAAGACAAAGATTAGAGGAAATTAAGTTAATTTAAATGGAATACCTACAACCAGCTATTGGATTTATTGCACTTATTTCATTAGCACTAGTTTTCAGCAGTAACATCAAGGCAGTGAAGTTTAAATACATTGCTATAGCAATGTTTTTACAGATTGGCTTGGCTCTATTATTTATAAAGCTACCTCAATCTACTTGGTTATTTGAAAAACTATCTATTTTTGTTTTATCACTTAAAGAAGCAAACGATTTTGGTGTTCAATTTGTATTTGGTTATTTATCAGATGGTGCCCCAAATGCTCCTTTTGCAGTGACGGATCCTTCGAAGACATTTATCTTTGCTTTTGCTGGGTTATCTTTAGTTATATTCATGTCGGCATTCTCGGCACTTCTTTGGCATATCGGAATTATGCCTGCTATTGTTAATGCACTTTCTCTTTTGTTCAAAAAACCACTTGATGTAGGTGGTCCTGTGGGACTCAGCGCAACAGCAAATGTATTTTTAGGACAACTAGAGGCTCCTTTGTTAGTTAGGCCATATCTAGGAAAAATGACTAGAAATGAACTTTTAATAACAATGACTATAGGTATGTCTACTATAGCTGGATCTGTAATGGTTATTTTTACCAGCATGCTGATGCCTATCTATGGTCCGGGGCTTATAGGTCATTTTATCTCTGCTTCGATATTATCAGTTCCAGCAGGTATTATGTTTGCTAACATCATGATCCCCCCTGAAGGTAAGACAGAAGAATTGAAGGGAGAAGAAAAAGATAAACTTTACAGCAGTTCAGCAGATGCAATTTCACAAGGAACACAGAGTGGAATTGAAGTTTTTATTAATGTAGCTGGACTCTTAATTGTTGTATTAGCTTTTGTCTATCTAATAAACTTAGTCTTAGGAGTATTTCCATCAATTAATGGCCAACCTCTTTCATTAGAGCTAATTTTAGGATATTTATTCGCTCCGATTGCATGGTGTATGGGAATTCCTTGGGAAGAATCTATAACTGCAGGCACTTTATTGGGAGTTAAGACAGCCATGAATGAGTTTGTAGCTTATATTTACCTTGCAGATGTGAATACGTATGTTCTTTCTGAAAAGAGCAGATTAATTATGCTATATGGTCTCTGTGGATTCGCTAATTTTAGTAGTGTTGCAATATTGCTCAGTGGACTTGGAGCTATTATTCCTCATAGGAAGGATGATTTAATAGCCGTAAGTGGTAGGGCTTTATGGGCAGCTTTCTTAGCTTCTTGTATGACTGGTTACGTAGTAAGTTTAATTTAAGAACCCAAATCACCTGAAACAAAATGCGCTCTACATAAGGGGACGTACCTTTCATTTCCACCTATTTCTATTTGCTCTCCTTCCGTTATTATTTCATTCTTATCATTAATACGCACAACCATTGTTGCTTTTCTTCCACACCAACAAACAGTTTTGATCTCCTTTAAATTATCTGCCCAAGCCAATAAATATTTACTCCCTTCAAATAATTCACCCTGAAAGTCAGTCCTTATACCAAAAGTTAGAACTGGGATATTTAATTCATCAACTACTCTACCTAGATCATATACTTGGTCTTTAGTTAAGAATTGAGCTTCATCGATTAGTAAACAATCTACTTTGTTATCTACTAAATGATTATTAACTTCCTTAAAAATTTCTGTAGAACCATTGAAGGGATGTGCTTTTGATTTTATTCCGATCCTAGAAACTATATTTCCTTTTTCAAATCTATTATCTTCAGAGAAAGTAAACATCATTGTATTCATACCTCTTTCTAGATAATTATGATTGGCTTGTAGAAGTGCAGTTGATTTTCCTGCATTCATAGACGAATAATTGAAATAAAGCTTTGCCATTAAACTAGTTTAATACACCTTAAATGTTGAAGCATAGATATTGTGTTAGTATTTGCGCCCTCTATGTCACAAGGGAATGAAAAATTAGAACAAGCTGATGAATCCATAGAGATTTCACACCCAGAAACCTTAAGTGTTTGGGGATTAGCTTGGCCACCTATTTTAGGTAACTTACTTTGGTCAAGTGTAGGAATTATATCGATAAAAGCTGTAGGAAGTTTAGGTGCTGAAGCTGTAGCGGCAGTAGGTACAGGTCAAAGACTTGTTTGGGTGTTTCAAGCATTATTAATGGCTGTGATGACAGGAACAACTGCTCTTGTAGCAAGGGCGGTTGGTTCTAAGGATATGCTCGAAGCTGCACATGTAACTAGACTAGCAATTTACGTCAGTCTTATTTTGTCCATATTCACAACGCTAGTCACGATTATTTTTGCAGAAGAATTAATAGGAATCTTTGGATTAGACCCTGTAACTCAAGAACTAGCCGTTACTTATCTAAATATTTCAATAATATTTATACCTTTTATGACATTTGGAATGGTTATAGGAGCTTCATTGAGGGCTGCAGGAGATGTTAAGACGCCTATGTATATAGGAATAATAACTAATATATTAGCTATCTACCTACTTTTAGGTCTTGTTAATGGTCAATATGGAATGCCCAAGTTAGGTATAGTGGGCGCTGCTTTAGCAATGGGAATTTCCTTTATTGTAGGGTCAGTCATTCAACTTTATTTATGGATGGCTGGTAAATTGGTAGTTCCTTTAGGAAAAGCTGGTTCATATACTAAAGAAAGACTTAATCAGCTTGTGACTGTTAGTTATCCAGCCGGCATAGAAAGTATGGTGTTTCAATTTGGAATGCTCGCATTCTTTTGGATAGTTGCCATGTATGGAACGGCTGAAGTAGCTGCCTATAATATTGGAGTTAATATTTTAATGTTGTCATTTATTTTAGGTAATGGATTTTCAGTTGCTGCAGCTACTCTTTCAGGTCAGTTCTTAGGAGCATCCAATCCAGAAGGGGCATATAAAAGTGCTTATCAATCAGCAGGCATGACCGTTTTAGCTATGAGCTTAAGTGGTTTATTGCTAGCGTTCTTCGCAGAACCAATTGCTTGGTTTTTTATTAAAGATGAGATGGTAGTTAAGTACGCAGTTATTTTCGTATGGATTTTTGCTATTTCTCAGCCTTTCATGGCTCTTGAATTTTCTTTAGGCAGCACTCTCCGAGGAGCCGGAGATACCAGATCACCTTTAATCATAACTATAGTTGGTTTGCTTCTAGTTAGAGTTCCAATAGCATTCTTATTATTTTATTTAGAAATGCCGGTTCAATGGATATTTGCAACACTTATTTTTGACTATTTTGCAAAAGGAGTCCTTTTAGTACTAAGGTATAAATCTAGAAGATGGATGAAAGTTTTAAAAGTAAACGATTAATATAAAATATAAGTATGCAAACTAAAGGTGACCTAAAAATTTTCCAAGAGGAATATGTATCTATAGTAGAAATAAATAGAGAACCAAATAACCACTTTGATTATCAGTTAATAAGCGATATAGCTGATGTATATGAGGATCTAGATAAACAAAAAGAATGTAGAGTGATCGTTCTTTGTTCTGTAGGCAAACACTTTTGTGCTGGAGCTGATTTTGGTAAGGATAGAGATATGCACGATAAGAAAGATCCTTATGAAGAACTTTATAAGCAGGCTGTAAGACTATTTAAAACAAAAAAACCTGTTATAGCGGCAGTCCAAGGAGGGGCCATAGGTGGTGGTCTTGGTCTAGCCTTAAGTGCTGATTTTAGAGTTGGGTGTGAAGAATCTAGATTTTCAGCTAATTTCGCTAAATTAGGGTTTCATCAGGGATTTGGAACATCAGTAACTCTTCCAAGGGTAGTTGGAGTTCAACACTCCTTAGATATGCTTCTAACTGCCAGAAGAGTAAAAGGAATTGAAGCCTTAGAAATGGG
>MDSW01146916.1_pt1 | contig 22407 bp, 21 predicted proteins | sample 811171 | NCBI WGS metagenome assembly MDSW01 (sample SAMN05326641, study PRJNA326480) | marine metagenome | isolation source: seawater | place: Atlantic Ocean: North West | collected 2012 | reverse complement strand
GCTGGGTGTGGAAGTGCGGCAACGCATGTAGCTAACCAGTACTAATAGCTCAATTGGCTTGATTTATGCACTGAAAAAAATTTTAGAATATTTCATAAAAAATCTTATAGATGAATTTACCAAAAAAAGTTTTAATATTTGGATCTGGCTCAATAGCATTAAGACATGCTGAAAATTTAAGATCTGAAGGATTAGAAGTTTTAGTTTACACAAAAAGAAAAATTAAAAAAGAATTTTTTTTTAAACAAAAAAAAATTTTTGTAATTGATAATTTAAATAAATTAAATTGGAAAAATATACTTTTCGGTGTAATTGCAAACAAAACATATTTACATGAAAAATTTATAAAAATTTTACTTAATAAAAAAAAAGATATTTTTTGTGAAAAACCAACTGTAATAAATCTAAAAAACATTAAAAATCTAAGAAATAAAATAATAAAATCTGACGTAAATTTTTACGTAAATTATCAACTTAGACAACACTCATTTTTAGAGAAGTTCCGCAATTTAATATCTAAAGAGAAAATTGTTTACACTCATGTAAAAGTTGCACACGATATAAATAAATGGAGAAAAAATGGTGTAAGAAAAAAAAGCTATTTTATACAAAAGAAACTTGGTGGTGGTGTAATATTTGAATTAGTGCATGAAATAAATTTAATTAATTATCTTTTTGGAAAAATAACTAAAATTAAAACTATTAAAAACAGTTATAATTACTCAAAATGTGAAGATCAAGCAATGTCTTTATTTAAAACAGATCAAAATGTAACTGGATTTTTATACCAAGATATGATCTCAAAGAATAAACTAAGAGAAATAGAGGTTGTTACCAAAAATTCAAAGAAATTACTTTTTGATTTAGTAAAAAATAGAATATTTATTTATCAAAATAATAAAAAAAAAAAATTAAAGTTGAGAAATGGTAGAAATAAGCATAATGACTTAATTAAAAGAAACACAAAATTCTTTTTAAGATTGATAGCTAAAAATAGTAGAAAGATAAAATATTTCGATGAATCTATTAATGATATAAAAATTTGTAAAAAAATGCATAATGACTACAAATAAAATTTTGAATGATACCTTATTATTGCTGTGCGCAAAGGGAAAAAATTTAGGTTTACCAAATAAACATTTTAAGAAATTAAAAAGTAAAAATTTAATTGAGATTGCTATAAAAAAGGCAAAACAAACTAAAATCAATTTTATTTGCTTTTCTACTGACAGCACAAAAATATTTAAATTTGCAAAAAAAAATAAAATTAAGTTTGTGTATAATAGAAATAAATTACTCTCAAAATCAAACATTCCCAAAAGAGATGTATGGGTTGATTCCATAAAAAATTCAGAAAAATTTTATAAAAAAAAATTTAAATATATTTTGGATATAGAAGTTACAAATCCATTACTAAGTATAAAAGATTTAAAAAAATTTATTTATCAATTTTCTAAAATATATAAAAAATATGATGGTATGTTTTGCATGATTCCTTCTAAAAAAAGTCCTTATTTCAATATCCTTAAAAAGAAAAAAAATGGATATAAAATCTTTGTTAATAATTCAAAAAATATTTACTCTAGACAAAAAGCTCCAAGCACTTATGAACATGTGGCTGGTTATTATTATTTTAAGACAAACTATATATTAAAAAATAGAAATATATTTAATGGGAAAACGTTTGGATTTAAGATTCCTTTGATAAAATCATTCGATATTGATAGTAATGAAGACTTAAATTTAACTAAGTTACTAATTAAATAGGTTATGAAAAAAATAATCCTTATAGGCTCAGAAGGTGTTCTTGGAAAATATTATTCATCAAAATTAGAATTTACATCATCATTCTTGGCCCTAGGAGATATAAAAATTAAAAAACAATTTATAGGTAATAAAGTTATAAAAAAAAAACTAGATTTAAAAAGTGAAAAAAATATAGAGCGATTTTTTATTGATATAAAGGACAAGTTTGGAAAATTTGATATATTGATAAATAATGGAGCATTAACAACAGAGGGTATGAAAAAAATAAAGACAAAAAAACATGATAAAGATGAGTTTAATGTCGATAATTGGAAAAAAACTTTAGATACAAATTTAACTGGCACATTTCTTTCAATAAAATATTTTTTAAAACATCATTTAAATAAAGATATTACACAAAAAATAATAAATGTAGGAAGTATTTATGGTGTCGTAAGTCCTCATCATGAAATTTATAAAAATCAAAACTTTTCTTCATCTATAGGGTATACGGCAAGTAAATCAGGTTTGATTGGAATGACAAAATGGTTATCTACGAAATACTCTTCCAAGAAAATTCTTTGCAATATTATAAGTCCATCAGGGGTGTACAACAATCAAAAAAAAAATTTCTTAAAAGAGTATAAAAAACTTTTACCTTATAAAAGAATGGCAAAACCAGATGAAATTTATGGAGCTTTAAAATTTTTAATCTCTGATGAATCAAATTATATAACAGGACAAAATATAATTGTTGATGGGGGATTTTCTGCTTGGTAATTTTAAAATTTATAATCGATAATATCTAAAAATGTCTATAATTAAAGAAGATCAAGTACTTTATGGTTTACCAAAAAAAGTTTTATTTTGCAAAAACTGTGTAATTTCAAACCAAAGACCTAGTTCAACAATTGAATTTAAAAATACTATTAAATTAAAAAAAGAAACTATAGATTTCGATGAAGATAATATTTGTTCAGCATGCAGATATAATGATATAAAGAATAAAATCGACTGGGAAGAACGAGAACAAAAGTTGATTGAACTATCAAAAAGCCTAGAAAAATTTAGGGAAAATAATCCTTATGATTGTATTGTTCCAGGTAGCGGCGGCAAAGATAGCGCATACACAGCACATATATTAAAATATAAATATGGTTTTAAACCTTTAACTGTGACTTGGGCACCTCATCTTTATACAAATATAGGTTGGCAAAATTTTCAAAACTGGATGCATGTTGGCGGACTAGACAATATCCTATTCACTCCAAATGGAAAACTTCACAGACTTCTTACCAAATTAGCTTTTGAAAATCTATTACATCCATTTCAGCCATTTATAGTTGGTCAAAGAATTATTGGCCCCAAGTTCGGATCTAAACTTAATATACCAATAATTTTTTATGGTGAAAACCAAGCTGAATATGGCAACAATATTGAAGATAACTTTAGTGAAAAAATGAATCAAAAATTCTTTATGCAGAACATAAAAGAAATAAAAGAAATTTCACTTGGCGGAATGACCATCGATAAAATAGTTAAAGAGTATGAATTTAATATTTCTGATTTTGAACCTTATCTTCCAATAAAAGAAAATAATTTTAATAAAAAACTAGAAGTACATTATTTAGGCTATTATTTAAAATGGGATCCACAAGAATGTTTTTATTATGCATCTGAAAAAACTGGATTTAAAGCAAATGATACCAGGACTGAAGGATCTTATTCAAAATATTCAAGTATAGATGATAAAATAGACCCATTTCATTATTATACTACTTTAATAAAATTTGGATTAGGACGGGCGTCATATGATGCAGCTCAGGAAATTAGAAATGGAAAAATTACAAGAGAAGAAGGTATAAAATTAGTTGAACTTTATGATGAAGAGTTTCCAAATAAATATTTTAAAGAATTCTTAGAATATATTAATATAAATGAAAAAGAATTTCATGAAATTGTAGATAAATTTAGATCTCCACACTTATGGAAATTTGTGGGCAATAATTGGGAATTAAAACACAGTTGCTATAGAGATAGTTAATCAAGTGTTCGTCAGCACATCTTTTAAAAATTCTAAACCTTTTTCTCCACTCTTTTCAGGATGAAATTGAGTGCCCAAAACATTACTACCAGAACAAATACCAGAGGTATATTTAAATTTGTCATAATTAGTTAGAAATAATTGATCCTCAATATTTTTTAATTTTGCATGATATGAGTGTATAAAATAAAACATTTCTGAATTGTATTTTTTTAAAAAAGTAAATTTATTATTTGAATTGATAAAAACTTTATTCCAACCAATAATTGGAATTGGAAATTCTTGATCTATTTTTACTGCTTCTCCTTTAATTAAATTTAATCCTTCATTTTTTTTATCTTCATATCCTATAGACAAAAGTAACTGCATGCCTAAACATATTCCAAAAATAAATGTATTTTGGTTGTTAAAATTATTGATTAAATTAAAATAATTTTTTTCTTTAAGAAGTTTTATTGCTGTATTAAAAGATCCAACACCAGGAATAAATAGAACATCATAAAGTGAGCTTTTATCTTCAGAGTAAAAATTAGGTTTATATCCAATTTTTTTAAGTGAGTTATGTAAACTTTTTATATTTCCTAGTCCATAATCAAGTATACAAATTTTTTTCATAAAGATTTTTTTATATCACTTATATTTATAAGATTGTAATGTAGGCACGATGCTAGTGCTATATTAATTTTAGGATAAATTTTTATTAAATCATTTATATGTTCTAATTTCCCACAACCTCCTGATACTACTATTGGAACGAATATTGATTTATATACTTTTTCGATCATTTCAAAATCAAAACCTTTTTTGATACCATCATTATCTATAGATGTTAGAATTATTTCACCACAATTATGATCTTGTACAATCTTAACCCATTCAATCAAGTCTATACCTGTTGGTTCTCGTCCGTAATATTTATAAACTTCGTAACCATTTAGATTTTTTTTCGCCTCTATATAACTTACTATTGTGCTTGAGCCAAAATGTGTGACAGCTTCACTAATAAAATTTGGATTCTCAGTTGCGTAAGAATTAATTGCCACTCTATCTGCTCCATTTTTTAAACATAATTCGATGTCCTTTAATGACCTAATCCCACCCCCAATTGTTAAAGGTACAAATATTTCTTCGGTACATTCTTTAATTAAATCAAAAAGATTATTTCTTCTATACAAGCTTGCAACACAATCTAGGAAAAAAAATTCATCAATTTTATCTTTATAATATTTTCTTGCTATTTCTAATGGTTCTCCAATTTTTCTTAGACCTTCTAAATTTATTCCTTTGATAACATGGTTATTTTTAATATCTAATCTTGAAATTATTCGCATAACGTTACAAGTTTTAATTGTAAATATTTGTTAAACTTTTATAACAGTGTATTAAATACATCCAGTAAATATTTTTAAATTTATGAAACAATTCAAAATAGGTGAAAGAGTTGTTGGCAACAATCAGCCACCTTTAGTTATTGCAGAAATTGGAATTAATCATAATGGTTCTTTAGATTCAGCAATTGAAATAGCAGATGCTGCTATTAAATCTGGTGCTGAAATAATTAAACATCAAACTCATGTAGTAGAAGATGAAATGGCTTCTAACGCTAAAAAAATAATTCCAGGAAACTCAAAAAAATCTATCTATGAAATAATTAAAAAAAGTTCATTATCAGAAAAGTCTGAACTGAAATTAATGAATTATATAAAAAGTAAAAAAAGAATTTTTTTCAGCACTCCATTTTCTAGAAAAGCAGTTGATAGATTAGAAAAGTTTAATGTTCCTCTATATAAAATTGGTTCAGGAGAGTGTAACAATTATCCTTTTGTAGAATATGTTTGCAAAAAAAAGAAACCAATAATTTTGAGTACAGGCATGAATAGCATTAAAACTATAATTCCAGCTGTAAAAATAATTAGAAAATACAAATTACCTTATGCGCTACTTCATTGTACAAATATTTATCCAACCCCTCATAAGCTTGTAAGATTAAATGCCATGTTAGAACTTAAAAAAAATTTCAAAGATGCGGTTTTAGGTTTGTCTGACCACACAGAAAGTATATATACGTGTTTAGGATCAATATCTTTAGGCGCATCGATTGTAGAAAAACATTTTATTAATGATAAAAAAATAGCAGGTCCTGACATTTCATCTTCAATGGATGGTTCTGAGCTCAAAAATTTAATTTTTGGATCTAGAATTATATTTGAATCATTAAAAGGGAAAAAGGGCCCTATAAAAGAAGAGAGAAAAACTATTGCATTTGCATTTGCCTCAATTGCTGCAGTCAAAAATATATCAAAAAATGAAAAGTTAACTCCAGATAATATTTTTCCAATAAGACCTGGCAATGGATATTATAAGATTAGTGATTATAAAAAACTATTAGGACTAAGAGCGAAAAAAAATATTAAAAAAGGAAATCAACTAACCATTTCTGATGTTAAAAAAAATTAAAATCTTATTAATTACTGAAAGAAGAGCAGATTATAGTCGTTTTAAACCAATTTTAGAATTAATTAAAAAAGAGAAAAAAATAAAATTTTATCTTATAGTTACAGGTCTTCACTTACTTAAACAACACGGTTTGACAATTAATGAAATTAAAAAAGATGGCTTTAAAATTTATAAGAGAATTAAAATGTTTAAAAAAAAAAGCAAAGGAGATGGTGGTTCGATGATTGTTGCTATGTCAAATGTTATGAAAAAACTTCCAAAAATATTGGAGGAAATTAATCCAGATATGGTGTTAAGTGGATTTGATATCGGAGCAAATTTTTCAATAACAATTGCTGGAGCACATATGAATATTCCAGTTGCTCATATTCAAGGGGGAGAGTTGAGCGGTTCAATAGACGAATCTTTAAGGCACTCGATGAGTAAATTTTCAAATTATCATTTTGTTTCTAATATAGATGCTAAAAAAAGATTAATCAAAATGGGAGAAAAAAAAACAAACATATTTGTTGTTGGTTGTCCATCAATAGACGCTTTAATTAAAACAAAAGAGGCAAATGTAAGAGAATTATGTAAAAAATATAACTTTGATTTTACGAAAAAATTTATTTGTATGTTGCAACATCCTGTAACTTCTGAAAATTTATCTTCAAAATTTCAAATTTCTCAAACTTTAAAAGCATTGAAACTTTCAAAATTTTCAACTTTTATAATTATGCCAAACAATGACTCAGGGTATATCAATATTGTAAAAAATATTAAAAATTCAAAATTTAAATGGACTTATAATCTTTCTTTAGAGGAGTATAAAACAATATTGAAAAAATGTGCTCTGTTAATTGGAAACTCTAGCTCTGGTATTCATGAAGCTGCAATTTATAAAAAGCCAGTTATTAATATTGGATCAAGGCAGAATAAACGTTTGAAGTCAAAAAATATTGTAGATGCAAAATATAATTATAAAGATATTTTAAAAAAAATTAAATTTATTTTAAATAACAGAAAATTTAAGAAAAAAGTTAAATTAACAAAAAACTTATATGGTGATGGAAAAAGTTCAAAAAGGATAATTGGAATAATAAAAAAATTAAATTTAAAAGAAAGTACTCAAAAAATAAATACATATTAGAGTAAATAATTGAAAAAAAATAAAATTTTTTTAGCTGGATCATCAGGATATCTTGGCAAGATACTACATGATAGGCTAAAATCAGATTTTTTTTTAATTTGTTCTCATAGAAAAAAAAAGAAAATAATAGATTTAAAAAATAAAAAAAAACTAAAAGAACTTATTAAGAATAAAAAAATAGAAATTGTGTTAAATCTAGTAGGAGGTCAAAATGAATTATCAAAAAAAAAACTAATTATCGAAAATTCAAACTTAATAAATATATGTAACAAATATAATATTAAGGTAATTTTTTTTTCGTCTTCATCAATATATGGCTCATCAAAAATTTTATCTACAGAAAATAATCCACCAAAACCATTTGATAGTTACACATTAAATAAAATCAAATTAGAAAACTTATATAAAAAAAAATCGAATGATTATAAAATTTTAAGGTTATCAAATGTTTATGATGATAAATTATCTAAATCTGGAATATTTAAAAATATAAAAGAGCATCTTTTGTTTAATAAAAAAATATCTTTTAATAATTTGAAAGTAATTAGGAATTACATTCATTCAAAAGACGTAGCTAATCAAATAAAGCAAATTATTATAAAATATGATCGAATTAATCATAAGATAATCAATATAAGTAATGAAAATTTGTCAATATTAAGTATTTTAAAATTATTTGAAAAAAAATATAAACAAAAGATAAAATATACAATAAATAAGCAAAAAAAATATGATCCAAGCATAAAAGTAGGCAATGGTTTAGCTAGAAAAATTTTAAAATATAAAAACAGATTTTCGCTAGCAAATACCATAATTTACTCTAAAAGATCTTAAGATGAAAAATTTATTTAAAGATAAAAAAATTCTAATAACTGGAGCCACAGGCTCAATAGGGAAATCTGTTTTATTAAGATTGCTTAAAACAAAATGTAAAGTAATTAGAGCAATGAGTAATGATGAAAATAGTTTATTTGAATTGTCTGAGTTAGTAAAAAAAAATTCATATACAAATTTAGACAAATATATGAGAAGTAATAGAATAAGATATATTCAAGGAGATGTATCCGATATTAATAGATGCATATCAGCATCGGAGGATATTGATATTATAATTCATGCAGCAGCAATGAAGCATGTTCCTTTTTGTGAATACAACCCTCTTGAAGCTACTAAAGTGAATGTTGTTGGTACAGAAAATATGGTTACGGCTGCCCTTAAAAATAATATTTCAAAATTTATTATGGTGAGTACTGATAAAGTAGTTAATCCAACATCTGTATTAGGAGCAACAAAATTATTAGCAGAAAGAATAGTTGTTAACGCAAACTTAAATAAAGGAAGAAAAAAAACAACTTTCTCATGTGTAAGATTTGGAAACGTTATTGGAACTAGAGGGTCAATATTGCCATTTTTTATTTCACAGGCCAAATCATCGAACAAAATAACTGTTACAACAAATAATATGACAAGATATTTTATGACAATTAATCATGCAGTTGATGTAATTTTATATGCGATTACTAATATGAGTGGTGGTGAAATATTTATTCCAAACAATTTGAAAAAATTTAAAATTAGAGATCTTGCCGAAGTTATAAAAAAAAGAACTAAGAAAAATATTAAAATAGCGTTAATCGGAAGAAGAGATGGAGAAAAAGAACATGAAAGTTTATTTACTGATATAGAGAGGGAGAATATAAAAGTTTTAGGAAACTATTATATAATATGTAATAAACCTAACAAAAAAAAATTCTTTCCTAAGAACGAAAAAAATATTTCAAAGAAAGAAATAGAATACAGTCTCAAAACTTACTTTGATGATATTGATCTATAATCTACCAAAATTAATTTTATTAATTTTATATTCAATTTATTTTCAAATTAAAAAAAACATTGAAATATTTTTTGCAGATAAAAAATTTAAGAATAGCACCGATTTCAATAATTTTATAAAAGTAAACAGAGCGCAATGGGGCAACGCTGATAATAAAAATAGAAAAAGAAAAAAGATTATTGTATCAGATTTTGTCCATCAAATTGGATTCTTGACAACTGAATGTATAATTGGAAACTATACAAAAAATATCTTAAAAAACGAATATGAGTTGATCGGATTATTAGATTCATACGATTATCAAGGAAAAAAAATTTTTAATAGTTATTCAATCAATAATTTTATCGAATATCCAAAAATAAATCTAATTAATAGATTTAAATTTTTAATTAAATCTATTTACATTTTAGATAGATATAAATCTGTTGAAGAATTTTTAAATTTTTCTATAGGGGAAGTAAATTTAGGAAAACCAGTTTATGACCATATTTTACGAAATACAGGAGCAGGAAGTATGAGTTTTATAAGTTTTAAATTTTATTTTTTTCTTTCTGACGCGCTATATTCTCACAATTTTTTTTCATCAGCATTTAAAAAAAATGAATTTGAATATTTAATTATGTCTGAAAATCAGTTTTTGCCTTCTAGTATAGTATTTCAAGCAGCCTTAGAAAATAATATTAAAGTTTTATCAAGAGTCTTGGGGCCAAAAAAAATTGGTGTAAGATTATATAATTCAAATTATAAAAAATTTGAAGTTAATTTAAAAATTGAGAAAAAATTATTTGAAAAATTTTATAATAGCTCCGAAAAAGACTATTCAGTAAAAGGCTATGATTTAATTCAAAAACTATTTTCTGGAGAAATGACACATTATGATCAGAATTCTATAGGCACATTTAAAATTGATAAAGAACAAAATATTGAGAAATTTTATAATTTGCTTGGATGGAATAAGAATACAAAAATTTGCACAATTTTTTCTCACAACCTTCATGATGGAAATTATAATAATGATTGGAGAATTTTTAAAGATAATTTAACTTGGTTAAAAAAAACTTTAAGTTTTATAGAAAAGTCTGACCAAGATATAAATTGGATTATAAAAGAACACCCAAGTGAATATGGAACAAAAAAGGCTCAAACATCCACATATAAGGAATTTATAAAAATTGTTGGTGTAAATAAAAAAAATATAAAATTTTTCCCAAAAAACTTTAGTACTAGAATATTGAAAGATATTACAAATTTTGTTCTTACATCCCAAGGCTCGGCAGGTTATGAATATCCGTGCTTTGGTATACCAAGTATGATTTGTGGAGACTCTTTTTATAGGGGCTTTGGTATAACTACAGAACCTAAAAACGAAAAAGAATATTATGATAAATTAAAAAATTTAGAAGTTTTAATAGAGCAAGGAGCTTCTGAAGATCAAATAAAAGGTGCCAGAATATTATTTTATATTTTGAATGATGTAATTAAAATTGAACATCCTTTACTCACAGAATTTAATATTTCTCGTGGGCTAAATAAAAAAACTTTTTTAAAAGAGATGTCAAATTTATTAAACAATTACGATTCTAAAAATGATTATTTTAAAATTTGTCTTACTGAACAATTATTAAATCAATCAAGGCATATGATTAATTTGAGTAAGTTATAAACTTTTATTTAATAAAATGATTTTGAGATCTTTTTTTTCGAGTTTAATTGGGTTATTTTTTAACCTCAATAAATTTACTCCTGAGAGTATTTTATAATAGTCGTTATTTATATTAATTTTTAATTTTTTAAAATTGTCCTCAAGATTAGCAAGTTTTTTTATATTTTTGATTTTATTTTCAAGTTCTATGATATTTTTAACCTTAAATACCTTAAATATTAAATTATATCTTTGGTTTAGATCAAAATCACAAATCGCTTTATTCTTATTATAATAATTAAATTTTAAAAATTTTTCTAATGTTAGAGATACAGCGTGCCCATGACTAATTTTATAAATAGATGTAAATGGATACGAAATTGCATGAGGAGCTGTTGTTTTGCTTATATTGATTGCCTGTCCAGCCAACATTGAGCCATACAGCATTAAGGATGAGTTATTTTTGTTAGGTCTTTGAAGATAATTAATGTAATTTTCTAAACATATATCTAAAGAATTTATTGCATATTTTATACTTTTATTGCTCGACTTATTTGAAATAAGAGATTCCAATGCTTGTGAAATAGCATCAAAACCAGATGAAGCTTTTATTTTTTTATTATTTTTTATAATTAGTTCCGGTATTAGGAAGTAAGTATTAGGTATTAGCTCATTTCCTTCAAATGAATATTTGTTATTTTTAATATACATTACAGCATTAGAGGTTACTTCTGCCCCAGACCCTGCAGTAGTTGGAACTACAGCTAAATAAAATTTTTTTTTTAAATTTTGCCTACCAGAGATTAATTCTTTTTTTAAATTCTTTGTTTCAGAATAACATGATGCAATTTTAGAATAATCCATAACGGCACCACCACCGATTGCTAAAATTAAATCTGGCTGAAATTGACTTATTGAACTTATTATTTTTTTTAATTCTTCAATTTCAGGAAAATTATTTTTTTTATAATAAAAAAATATATTTAAATTTTTAAATAGTTTATCAAATTTATTTTTTGCAGTTGATAATCTATATGAATTATGACCAGTTATTAAGAATATTTTTTTATTAGTAAATTTTTTAATAAACTCTTTAAACTCACTTATGCTGTTTAATCTCATTAAAATTTCATCATAAATTTTTTCTTCAAATTAAGAAGATTCTTTGGCCTTGTCAGGTTCTCTATTGAGCCAGGATTAATTTTAACCTCAAGAAAACTTGGACCATTTGATTTAATAAATTTTATTAATTTTTTAACTAGGTCATTTTTACTTTTAATTATAAAATAATTTTTGTATCCAAGACTTTTTGTTAATAATTTAAAATCAATCTTATTTGCCATAGTTTTTTGATCACCCACAGACTCATGTAAATTATTATTAAGCAAAACATGCTTAAAATTTTTTCTTGGGTGGATTGTATTTGTCACAAGAGATCCCATATGCATTAATAATGAGCCATCACCGTCTAAGCAAAATGTTTGTATATTAGTATTTAGACTTACACCCAGAGATAAACTGGATGTGTGACCCATGCCTCCAACCATATAAAAATCCTTTCCTATATTGATATTTTTACTTTTCCTAATCTGATATAATTCTCTAGAAGTGTAGCCTGTAGTCGAAATCAAATATGATTTTTTTGGTAACATATTTAATAAGTTTTCAAAAAAAAATTCTCTTGTCATATATTTTTGGTTTATTGAGTATCTAGTTTTAAAATTTGTATCTGACAAAATATTATTTTTAATCAATATTGCTACTGGGACTTTTTTACTTTTTGAATATTTGATTAATGTATTTATTTTATCAAAGTTTTTATACTTATCTAAAATTACATACTTAATTTTTAATAAGTTTAATAATTTTGTAGTTATTGCTCCTTTAACCTGATGTTGTGGTTCATCTTTTATATTAGGTGCACCTCTCCAACCTATAATTAATAACATTGGAATTGAATAAACATTCTTATGAACTATTGAAGTTAAAGGATTAATTGCATTTCCTAATCCAGAATTTTGCATATAGACACAAGGAAGTTTTTTTGTAATTAGATAATATCCACTTGCTAACGAAATAGCTAATCCTTCATTAGCAGTCACAATATTCTTAAAATTATGTTTTTTTAAATTTGAAATAAATTTTTTTAAAACACTATCTGGAACACCACAAAAAAAATCTATTTTATTTTTTCTTAACTTTTGAATAAAGCTATTAACAGCTATCATTTTATCAAGTTAATAACATTATTTATTGAAGTTATAAATTTCTCTGTTTCATAACTTCTGCCATTTTTTAATATAGATTTAGCTACTTTTTCCATTGATGGGAATGTAGATCTTAAAAAATGGTTGGCGTAAATTACAATTTTTATACCATTTTTAATTAAATCTTTTTCGTAAGTTTTCGAATAAGATGATGGAACAGCTACTATTGGTTTGTAAAATTTACTTTTTAGAAATTTTTTTGAGAATTGAAATATTTCTTTCGGAGTGTTTTCCTTACTATGTATTAGTATTGCATCAGCACCTGCCTTAGAATATCTATCGGCTCTTTTCAATGCATCATTTAGTCCTTTATTTAATATAAAGCTCTCAATTCTTGCTATAATAAAGAAATCGTCAGATACAGTTGACTCTTTTGCAACTTTTAATTTTTTACAAAAATTATTTATTGAATCTTGTTTTACTCCTTTCTGATTTTTGAATAACGAATTTTTTTTGAGACCAATTTTATCTTCTAAAACAATTGCAGATACACCATTTCTTTCCAAAGATTTTACCAAATATTTTAAATGTTCTAACCTTCCTCCGTTATCGGCATCAAAAATTACTGGCTTCATTGTTGTTTCAAGTATATCAGTTAAGGTATTGATTCTACTTGAATAATCTACAGATTGATTATCTGGTTTTCCTTTGAGCGCAGAGTCAGTCAAACTAGATGACCACATTCCATCAAATTCTAAAAGTTTATTTTTTTTTATTACGCTGCATTTTTCAATAATTAAAGCGTTTAAAGCGCTGTGTGTTTCTGCTATTCTAATTATATCTTTTGCTGCTAAAAGCCTTTTCAATCTACTTACTCTTGTAGATGTTGACAATCCTATTTCACTAATTTTTTTTTTTATCATAGAAGATGAAATATTTTTTGTATAAGTAGGTTCAATAAGCTTTCCAGACCACTTTTTTAATGTCTTGATAACATCAAGCCTAATTTTTTTTTGGATACCAGTTTTCCAATCATTACCATGAACAACATATTTAGGTTTAAGGAGCAATAGATTTGGCCTGTAATCTAATGTTTTTTGAGTTATTACTTTATCTACATATTTAATATTTTCTAAAATAATTTTTCTTTGGTTAAAACTTAAATGTGGAAATTTTTTATAGCTAGCAATAGCCTTATCTGTTAACAGCCCAACTGTTACTGATCCATATTTTTTTGCAACTTTTAAAATATTTATATGACCTTCATGAATTATATCTGCTGCTAATCCCACATAAACGTTATTTGATTTCATATATTTTTATTTTTATTTATCCTAATCTTATTATCTTATTACAATGTTTAAATACAGTTTCTTTATGGGAGACTAACAAAATTGTCATATTCAAATTTTTATTAAGAGTAGACAAATCCTCGATTATTTTTTCTTCATTTTCTTTATCTAAAGAGCTTGTTGGTTCATCTAGAACAATTATCTCTGGATTTAAATACAATGCTCTTGCAATACCTATTCTTTGTTTTTGCCCACCAGATAATTGAATTCCTTTTTCTCCCACTATTTTGTTTTCCTTTTCATTTAATGAATTTATAAAACTATCCAATCTTGCAAGTTCGATGGATTTTCTAAATCTATTTTCATCAAAATCATTTATATTTTCTCCAAAAGCAATATTATTTTTTATTGTTTCATCTAGCAAATAAGTATCTTGCGGAACATACCCAATTTTGTTTCTCCATTTATTTCGATAGTTTGTTAAATTTATATTATCTAATAAAATTTCTCCATTTTGTGGCTTTAATAAACCTGACACTAAATCTATCAAAGTGCTTTTGCCAGATCCAGAATTACCAGAAACTCCTACAAAATCACCTTTTTTTATTTTAAAAGAAAAATTTTCTAAGATTAGTTTATCAGTATTTGGATATGCAAAATTTATATTTTTAATTTCTAGTAAATTATTGAATAAATTCTTATTTTCACTTTGCTCATCAATTTTTTGATTATCAGACTGATAACTTTCAAACAAATTAATTTCTTTAACTATCAGATCTAATGATGGAAATTGAAATTTTATATTTGTTAAAGCTCTTGAAATAATATTAAAGGATGGAATTAGTCTTAATGCTGCCACTACGATCAAAGATATTAATGGTAAAAAATTTTCTATTGGTTTATTAAGAAAAATATAAATTATTGAAATTGAAATTATAATAAAAATTGCCACAAATTCTAAAAATAATCTTGGTAGAGTTACCAAAAATGCTTGAACAAAATTTTTATCTTGTATTAATTTTATCTGTTTTTTAAATAACTCAATCATAAAATTTTCTTTGTTATAAATTTTCAAAATTTTTATTGAACCAAGAGATTGATTTAAAATTTTTAGAGTATATCCCCATGCACGTTGAATTTCTTTACCTCTATTTGTTGATCCAGATCTTGAAGCTAAAAAAAATATAGAAGCGAATATAATAAAATTTATAAAAATAAATCCCGTTATTAATGGATCAACTAAAAACAAAGTAATAAAAATAAATATCATTATTAGCCCTTCTTTAAATAAATTCACAAAATTGAAAATTAGTTGAATTGTTCGTGATGCTTCAGTAGTAATATTTTTTATTAAATCAGCAGAATTTCTTAACAAATGAAATTCATATTTACCATTTAAATAGAGACTAAAAATATGTGAAAATAAATATTTTGTCATTTCTCTTTGAGCATTAAGTTGGATGAAATTTACAACAGCAATAAAAAGATTTTTGATAAGAAAAATGCTTACAATAACTATTGATCCATAAACTATGAGATCTTTTTGTGAAATATTTACTATATTATTCAAAAACGAATAATTGGGCACATAATCAAATATTTTGGTTGGGTTTATAACCAAAGTTGCAAATATTGGTATAGTGCCAATACCAATCATTTCAATAAAAGTTGAAATTATAGAAAGAAAAAAAACTAATAATAATATCTTTCTATTTTTTGACGTGGTAACGGTTTTTATTTTTTTAATCATTATGTTAAATTATTTAAACTAATTAATATAATTTCTCTTTAAATATTTTATAATTTTAGTAATTCCTGGCTCTTTCTCTCTTTTAAGATATTTTTTTGAATAATTATAATACTTGTTTTTTTTTGCTCTTTTCAAGGTTAAATACTTATTTTTATTGAATTTATATTTATTATTAATTATTTGATTGGCACATCCTATATTTTTTGACCAAGCTTTTTGTCTTAAAATATCATTATAAGACATAAATTCTGAAATTATCCCAATTAACCTTTTTTCTTGAACAACAGCATCTAATATAACTGTTGAGTCAAAAAATGTTACCAAATAGGCTTTTTTTATTAGTTCTCTAGTATTATATTTAACGACTTTAAAAGGTCTTAGCATTTTTTGATGTTCATTTAAATTATATGATGGGTGAATGCATACAATTAATTTTTTATTAAAAAATTTTGAAATATCTCTCAAGAACAAACTTAGATATTTGTAGTGGTTGTCATAAGATTTTTTATCGAGAGCACCTCTAATATCAGTTTTATGATAATAATTTGGAGCGGTATCTATGTGAATAATATATTTTTCAAATATTTTATGTTTACTAAAGAAGTCAGTATCATATGCAATACTATTAACTAAAATTAATTTTTTTGCATAGAAAAGTCCATTTTTATAAAGATATTTCTTTATAAAGTTTTTGTTTATATTATCGATCCAAGTTTTTGTGCTTGTAAATCTAACCTCTACTCTATCAACTACACCAATCAAACTTAAAAAAGAAACTATTAACGGATTTACTTTTTTTCTAAAAAAAAACAACATTTTTCTTGCAAAAAACTTGTTTGGTATAGTATTGCTATATTGTTCATTCCCAATATTTGTAATTTGAAATTGTTTAATTTTGTATTTTTTTAATAAAAAATAAATTTTTATCAAATTTAAATTTTTTGGATATGAATTAATTAATATTAATTCTTTATCTCTAACAAAATTTTCAAAATGTTTAGTATTTTTAATATCTTCAAAGTAAAAATTTTTAAGTTTTAGTTTAGAAAGTATTTTTTTATTTAATTTGAACTTTTTTTTTTTACGAAAAATTTCAAGATTTTGTGAATTAATAAAATAAATCTTTTCAAAATTTTTATCCAGTTGTTTAAGGATTATGCTCCATGTGATAAAAATATTATCTAGATGATGAAAATTGATTAATATACCAAGATACTTTTTTTTATTTTTAATATTCTGATTCAATTGACCTGTTTTCAACTATATATTTTGCTTAAATTAATTCGTATATTTTTTTTATACATACTGAGTTTATTTTTATCATATTTAGAATTTTTGCCCTTAAAACTCATTACCATTCCCACTCTATCATAATTAGATTTATTAATATCACTTCCGTGTATTACTTCTGAGTCATGAATAATTATATCGCCAGGATTTACTATTGGATAAACTTTTTTAAATTTTATATTTTTTAGAGTTTCTTCGGGTATCATTTGAGAGGTACCTTTATTAAATGATATTTGATGTTTAATAGTCCCTAAAATATGTGATTTTCTATAGTAATAAACACCCCCATTTGATTTTGAAGATTTTGAGCATGCTATCCACACATTAACTCCATTTGCATTTACAATATTCCAAAAATAATTATCCTGATGTGCTGGGGTTTTCATTTTATTTTTTGCAGGCTTTAAAAAAAATTCAAGATTTCTAAGTTCTGGCTTGTCGTTTAAAAATTTCTTTAATATTTTAAGTAATTTATTATTTTTTGAAAGATCAATTATTTTTCCTGTACTAATAAAATTGTTAATATTATGTATTGAATTAAATCTGCCATCACTAGTTTTGTGGAAATTTTTTTGAGATTTTTTTTCAATTTTTTTTTGGATTTTTGGCAGTTCTTTTAAAATATCAACTATATTTTTTTCATTTAGAAAATTTTTAATTTTTATAAATCCGTTTAATTTAAAACTTTTATGCAATTGATTTAAATTCATATGTGTTGTAACTAGTATATATAATCAATATAAAAATAAGCAATGAAATTAGTCGCTGTAGTTCCTGCAAGAAAAGGATCAAAAACTATAAAAAATAAACATCTAAAAAAAATAAAAAATCATCCATTAATTCACTTCACATTTAGAGAAATTGATAAATCAAAAGTAAAAAGAAAATGTTTTATTATTTCAGATGATATTAAAGTTAAAAATCTAGCATCAAAGTATAAATTTAATGTTGATTACAATAGACCAAAAAAATTGTCTAAAGATAATACTTCGATTGCAGATACATTATATCATTTCTCACAATGGTATTTAAATAAATCGGATTTTGATGCAATGATTATGCTTCAGGCAACTTCTCCATTAAGAAGTTATAGAGATATAAATAAAGCTATCAGTATTTTTAAGAAAGGGAAGTTTGATAGTTTATTCAGTATATCAGAATCAATGGAACATCCATATGAAACTATAAATTATAAAAATAAAAGTAGGAAAATTGATCACATATTAAAAAAAAGCAATAAATTTTTTAGAAGGCAAGATTTTGATTTAAATTCATATTTTATAAATGGTGCAATATATATTTTTAAAAAAAAATTAATTTTAAAAAAAAAATTATTAAATCCAAATAACCATGGATTTTATGTGATGTCTAAAATCAAATCTTTTGATATAAATGATAAAATTGATTTAAAAATAGTAAATAGCTTAATAAAATGAAACTTATTCATTGGTCAGGTAAATCACATAACTACAACAATTCTGAAATCAAATTTTTATCAAAAATTATTAAGGATGGAGATCCACTAACCGGTGGCAAATATTTAAAATTATTTGAGCAAAAATTATCTAAATACCTAAATTCACAAAATATATTTGCTGTAAGTTCTGCTGCGGCAGCTTTAGAAATAATTTCATTACTTTGTGGAATTAAAAAAAACGATGAAATTATTGTTCCAGCACATACATATTGTGCCTCAGCAATACCTTTTGCTAGAAATGGAGGAAAATTAATTTGGTGTGATATTGATTTACATACTAGAACGATATCAGTTAATGATATTTTAAAAAAAATAACAAAAAAAACAAAAGTAATTGTTATTGTTCATTTATATGGATATGCATTTGATGTTAAGAAATTAAAATCAAAATTAAAAAATAAAAATATAATAATAGTAGAGGATTGTGCCCAAGCTTTTGGTGCTGAAATAAAAGGAAAAAAAGTTGGCACAATTGGCGATTTTGCATGTTTCTCTTTTCATGCGCAAAAAAATATAACTACTTTAGGCGAGGGTGGCGCTGTTGTAGTTAAAAATAATAAATTAGCAAAAAAAGTTCCTGGATTAAGACACAATGGACATTGTAATTTTAGCATAAAGAATAGAAAATATTGGAAGCCAGCAATGGGAAATTTAGATTTAGATATTAAAAATAAATGGCCTTATAAATTTACACTTTCAGAAATTCAGTGTGCAACTGGTTATCTTTTACTTAAAAGGGTAAATAAATTAAATAGTATAAGAATTTTAAGAGCAAAATACATAATTAATCAATTATCTAAATTTCATGAGCTAAAATTTTTATCTGAATTTAAAAAAAAAAGACATGTATATCATTTGATTCCAGCTCAGGTACTTAGTAAAAAATTTAATCGTGACGATTTAATTTCATTATTATATGAAAAATTTAAGATCCAATGTGTTGTACAATATTATCCATTGTATAAATATCCATTATTTAAAAAGATGGGATTTGGCAAGGCAAATTGTAAAAATACAGAAATTTTTTTTAATAACATGATTTCTTTCCCTTTTCATGTTTGGATGACCAATAAGGAAATAGTTTACATGGTGAATAGTATTAAAAAAGCAATCTCAATTTTAAATAAAAAATTTGATAATAAATAAAATAATAATAAGTAAACTTGAGCAAATTATTAAAGATAATAATGAGCTGTCTGACATTTGGGTATATGGATCTATAACAGATAAAGTATCAGACTTAGATTTAATTTTTGTTTACAAATTTTTAAAAAGAAAAATTAAAATACCTTCTTTAATAAAAAATAAAATTCTAGATGGAACTATTATTTATATTCCAGATAAATTAAAAAAAAGAATTTTTTTATTTGAAGATCTAAAAGTGTTTTCAATAAAGTATAAAAAAAAAATTTATGAAAATCTTCCATTAAAACTTAAAGAATTCAGAGCGCTATCATCTTTTTTAGAGCGATACTACGAAAGAAGGAAAATTCTAATTGGTATGAAATCTAATTTAAATTTTGAAAATTTGAGACTTCTTAAATCCTTATTATATTCATATCATCAGTTTTATTATTTTTTGAAGTTAAAAAAAATTAAAATAGGTAAAAAAATAAATTTTAATGAATATTCAGTATTTCGTAGAAAATTTATCAAAAATAAGTCTAACAAAAACAATTTAAAGTTTATAAAAAAAATAATTGAATATGATAAATTTTTTTGTAATGAATCAATAAAAATTTTGGATAAAGAATTTTTGTATGAAAAGAAAATAAATTTTAGATATAATTTTAATAAGAAAATTCATTACAAATATATAGTTAAAAAAAATAATAAAATACCATTTGTATTAGGACAGTTATTTAATTATTACGCTTTAAAAAACTTAAGTTTATCAAAAAAAATAAAAAAAGATTTTAATACAAATAAAAAATTTCATTATTTTGATAGAAAATATTCAGATTACCTAGATAAGAAAATTATTTTTTTAAATAAATGCTATTTAGATTTAAAAAAAATTAATTTAAAAAAGGGATTATATAGGTTCACTTGGTATCTTTAATTTTATTTAAAATAATTTTATAAATTTTTAAACAATTCTCAAAATAATTTTCTCCAAGATCATCCAACAGTTTCTCTGGTATCTTCAAATTTTTTATTTTATAACTTTTCCAATTTCTTCTAATTTTTTCATGTTTAAAAATAAAATTTTCAACAAATTTGTTATTAATTAATTTATAAAATTTTTTAAATGAATCTTTCTTATGGGAGCTTTTATTTATAGAATCTAAAAATAAAATTGGAATATTGAGAATTGTACCTATATGATAAAAAAGTTCAAAAAGGTAAGGTTGATTTTTTTTAAAAGGGATCTCGGGAGTTTTTTTCAATACATGATGATTATATTCGCTCTTTTGTATCGCTCTTTTTAAAAAAAAGAATTTATCTCTTAAAATTTTTATAGATAAATTATTTTTTCTATTACTCAAAAATATATTAATTTCTTCGTTAACATTTTTATTAATAGCTATATTTTTTATTAATGCTTCTTTAGGTAAATAGCCAGGTAAGTAATTTTTAATATCTAGCTCTGTGTAAACCACAATTCCATGATGTTGTAATTTTGAAAAAAGATTTATTTTTTTATATATTAAATATAAAATTTCTCTCAACTTGATTAGTTTTTTTGGATCTTCTAAAGTTTCATCCTTTAATACAGTCCATGTATCTATATCACTCCATCCTATGATATAATCTCTAGAAGCAATACTTCCTTGTATTAAAAAATATTTAAAATATTCGTCTATGTCACATTTTTGAATATAATTAAGCAATTTATTTAATTTTAATGAGCTATTTTTTTTTAAATATTTCTCTAAAGTTGTTATTTTAATTTTTACAGATTTATTTCTTAAATTATTTACACTTTTTAACTTTTGGTAATTTTTTGTAAGCTGAATTGCAAATTTTTTTATATCTTTATTTTTAATTTTGTGATGAGAAATAGACTTTATATCAAAAAACCAATTTATTTTTTTATTGAAAATCTCTTGATTTATTATATTTCTATTTTTTAGAAAATACTCGCTATAATGCATTAACTTAAATATACTAATTTTTATGAAAAAAATAAAAGAAATAAATTTTACTGAAAAACAGTTTCAAAAAATAATTAGAGATTACAATTCAAAAGGCTATGCAAAACTTGGTCAAATTATATCAACAAGATACACAAAAGAATTACTTAGAAGAGTTGAAGATTTGATGATGGGAAAAATCGTTTATAAAAATATGTTTTTCAAATTAGATGATTCTATGGGAAATTATTTTAATATAAAGCACGAAGATATAAAAAATGAAGTTTTTTCAGGACCATCAGAAAGATATAAAAAAATAAAAGATTTAGAATATGATCCTAAATTTTTAAAACTAATTCAATCGAAAATTATAAAAAAAATTTCTAAAATTTTAATTGGCAAAGAGGCATCATCTATGAGAGCAATGGTGCTAAATAAATCTCATATTAATTCATCAATATT